>Ga0209208_10003171_pt1 | contig 23677 bp, 14 predicted proteins | sample S1TSphfallax_3_FD_187694 | JGI IMG/M metagenome (GOLD analysis project Ga0209208, IMG submission 187694) | Host-associated microbial communities from peat moss isolated from Minnesota, USA - S1T2_Fd - Sphagnum fallax MG (SPAdes) (version 2) | ecosystem: Host-associated > Plants > Peat moss >...
AAAATGTTTAGCTCTTCAAAATGTAAATTGCATTCTCTTCCACAAGGTTTTTTATTTTCTTCTATCATTGCCTTCTATGCATTATAACATCTATTAGTGTAGCCTGGCCCACAACCCAAGTGTAGGCTGGTTACCCAACTAATTTTTCCTTTCAAAACCTTTTTTTTTAATTTAATTTAATTTAATTTAATTTCTAATGAGGAAAACTACTCAATATTCAATATCTCCAACACCTTAGGTCAAAAAATGCTCAAATTGCTTACATTAAATCTTACTCGCTGAGGACTTCCCAACAATACCAAGGTGCCCAAATTCATTTCTAATTTTTAGTGTTTATATAAGTGAATTTTCAGTGAAAATATTCTTCAATATTTAATAACTTCTTCATCCTAGGTCAAAACATTATGAAATCAACTCAGTGCATCCCTTACTCGTCAAGGGCTTTCCAATTGTACCAAGAACATGACAAGAGGCACTATGGTTTGATAGATCTCAATGTGACTAACAACAAAACAAAACAAATTACCTTCCTTCATATATAGATTCCATCATTTTTAAATAAATAGCCTAAAAAAAACCTATAATTGGATGGTTGCAACAAGCCTAGTAAGTGGGGGAATATGTCAAGATGTCAAGACTAGTCAATTGGAATTTTTTTAATCCAATATTTTTTCTGCCAAAAGACAGATGTGGAAAAAGACTCCTACATTTACATATATTTTGACATACGTATTTCAAGTTATTGTTGGAGAGACCCCAAGAAAATACAGGTGACAAAAAAGTGGTGGGAATCAAATTCTTCGCCATTGAATTACCTAATCATGTTACAATTCCACCATTACTCATAAATTGCATTTGAACTCGCAACAAAGGACAAGGCAATAATGCGACGAGTTGCTTGTTTGTTCTCCCTTCTTTGGGCAAACCTTAACATTTGTTGATTTTGGAGACAGGAATGATCAGAAGAAAAGGTTAACAAGGATAATGGGAGGGAGTCACCTTGACATGAGTGCACTAAATTCATCAAAACCTTCACACAATCTCATGAGTGTAACCAGCATATAATGAGGAATCAAAAGTAAAGTAGAATTGTATTTCTTGATTGCCACCAGTGTGTGTAACTACTCTGCTTCTGTCTTATGGTAAAAGAATTAAGGATTCCCTTTGCATAAAGTCACATAAGTTTTTACAAGTTCAACAAATGCACTAGGTGTGTACAATAATGCCCAAAGGGCAGGGCAGGGCAGGGCAGGGCATTCCCAAATTAAGTGCCCACTGAGGCAGGGACTGGGGTGCTTATTTGGGGGAATGCTGAGCTCCAAGGGAAAGGGCAGGCCAGGAATTTTATTGTTAAATGCCCAATGAAGTGGGTGTTATGAAAAGCAAGATGCCAACCATAATGGGTGTTCCATTTTTCAAAATGCCCGGCCTCTTGTGAGGGAAAGAATTCCATCTGGTAAAGAACCCTCCCAAGTACACTTGCAAATTTCTGCTAGGTCTTGAGGTAGTTTGTTTTGTGGAACATTTAAAGGATGCTCCCCTGGTACTATGGTACTATAACATAGTAAAAATTAAACTGTGGGACATACCTAGTGCGATTCACATTAATAATTAGTTCATTGGTGCACTCACATATTATTTATTTATTTATTTTCAGAAGGAGCCGTTTTGATTCGCACATCACCAATTTTTTTGGAGCATTCGGTGCTCTCCCCCAATAGAAGCACCTCTTTGGACCCCAAGTCTCAAATAGAAACAATTGTGCTTTCCTATGGCCCAGCTTTTCAGTTTATATACATGAGATTTGAACTTTTGACATCTAGTTTGTGCCAAGTTGACTGACTGTCCTTTAAAATTCTCCCTTGTTTTTAATACTTTTGTACATTTTTCCAATCTGCGGTGTTTTTTTATAAATAAAGTTTTGCAGGGTTATGATTATATGGGATAAAATTGAGTTACAATTGGGAATGTCTTGGGGGAACAACTTGGGAACTTGAGGAACCCTATGAGAACATGATGGGAACACATTGAGAACAAGGGAAAAAAAACCCCCCAAAAAAAAAAAATTCCTCCTCCCCCTCTTTCTGGCCCAAAAGAATAAAACTGGACCCCTCCTGAATTTTGGGCTTGAGTTTGCTTTGGAATTTTTAAGCAGACAGATGAATCACGGAGGAGGGTACAGTCCAATTAATAATCACAAGTGGCCAAAAATATCTTCCAAATGAAGAAAAGAAGACTTTCAATTCCCTGAAACAATAATGTCAGTTCCCTTTGGCCCACACTTCCTTTACTGGAGAAATTTCACCCCAAAAAAAGATGTTCAGAAATTAGAAACGCCAAAAACAAAAATGATGAAGTGATTTTTGTGATAAATGCCAAAGAAATTTTGAGAAAAGCTGCCAGATTTTTACACATTGTTCAAATAGGTAACCAATAATATATATAGAATGATGTTCTATATCTCATTCATTCATAGCCAAACTTGCTAAATCCTCCTATGTATGCTCACCACTTTGGTTGCATCACAAAATTGACCTCCAAAAACAGCACTCCTTTGGCCGTGCCTTTCCCCCTTGCAGAGATGCAAACCAGTGTTGGGCGGTTCTTTGAATTTTTAACAAATTGTTGTTGATTCCAAATTTTTTAATAATTGAAAATCAAAGAACCTTCAGTTCCAGTTTTTTTGAAATTTTTCAAAGCCAAAGAACTTTGAATTTTTTAATTTTGGACCTCCCTGGTTCCTAACTGGATCAATCTCATGGCCAAAGATTAGATTGTTATACACCACAATTCTCTCTAGTCCAAAGAACCTGACCACATGACAGATCTTAAACAGGTTCTTTGATGGTTATGAACAGGTTCTTTGAATTACTAATTTGCAAGTTTTGGTAGTAGGTGTTCACAATCCATTAGATCCTTAGTGTCATTGATTTTATTGGGTGATGTGGTTCACAAGCTCATCTTTGATGTCAAAATGGCAACCAAACATCTTTTGCATCTCATCTACATTAATCACTTTATCTCCATTGCAACTTTAATGTACTCCCTAACTCAATTCGGCAACAAACTACTGAAAAATTAATTAAATTTTAAGTCTTAACGTTGTCACTTCATTTTATTTTTATAATTTTTTCAGCAAATAATGATTATAAATAATAATAAACACATTCTTGTTATGTTTATGGGATAGTTTAATGTCTAGATTGTCTCAATCTTAAGTTCTTGAACTTAAAGGTCTATAGTTCAAACCCAATAGCCAAAAACTTGCATATTCATAATTTTATAAAAATTCTAGCACAAGTAAGAAATACTTTTTCAAAAATTCAACAAAACAAAAAGCATTATGTCAAAACCATTTATGTACTACAATACTTTGCCTCTTTTTTTGTTGCATCAAGAAAATTCTACCAATTCTTAAAGCAAAGTTCACCATGTTCCCCCAAAAAATGAATTCTTAATTTTACATTAACACTTGGTCAACATTTGAAAACAATATAAATATTGGTATTCAATGTTGAATATGACAAAGAATTGCTACTTGTTATAACGATATTGGACGAACATTCCTCAAAATGTGGGACCACATGAAATTTACAATCTACAGTATTCATCAAGTTCTAATTTTGGAAAACATTTGCTTGATAAGCAAGCCAACAAAGCCGACAAAATTAACCATCCAAATCATAAAATTCACATGGACAAAATTTTGCCAAATGCACAACAAGGATTTTCAAGAACTCCAAAGGCACCCCACCCCAATTCACCTAGTTACAAACAACTTCATGTAACTATTCTTGCTACTATAATACAAATTTTTTAAATGCAACACAAAAGTATTTCATCAAAATTTGCATAAGTTTTCCATTAGAAGCTACAAGCTGGTTACATATAACTTCATGTTACTACTCGTACTACTCCATCACAAAAGTTCTACATCAAAAGTTGCAATTGAGTTACAAACAACTTCATGTTATTATTGTTAATACAACAACAAAAAACCTTGCAATCCTACAATCTTGTTGTTGTATTTATTGCATGAGTAAGAAGAAAAAGAAGAAATGCACCTTGATAGATTAGTAGGCCCAAATACCAAGTACTACCTTCCTTGTATATAACGATCATTAATCCCTACCTAGACATTTTTGTTGTTATAGTGGATTTTATTTTTTAAAACACATCTCCCAACATTGTGATTATGATACATTAAATACAAATAGCCCCAAATGACATTGTTTTAAATTAGATCTTGAATGTTCCTCATTAATCATACCTATCCAAAATTTGAAATACAAAACTATCAACCCTTCTACAAGCAAAAGCTCAGCAAGTAAATAATAAATAGATTTTTGCCAAATCAATAGCTCTTTGATATGAAGTGCCTAAGCTCAAAACTCAAATTATTTTGCCACTTTTAAAAGTAATATATAGATGTTAAAGAAGAAATGAAACACAAAGATATCAACACACAAGCACTTCATCACAATGGCCACAAACATATCATTAACATTGAACATTGCATCAATGCATGTGTGACATTAATGGGATTGAAAACAAGAGCGTACATACATTACCACTCATGTAAATCTAAAACTTTTTCATGTTCATAAATGCTTTCAAATTCCTTTTCCAATTATTTCACCAAGTTTGCTTCAAGTTCAAATGTCTTTTCCATGTTCTTTGAAGTCTTGTAACCATATCTTAAATTGTTGGGTCAATTTTTGTTCACAAAAATTAATCTTTCAAGATTATCAATTTGTAGCTTACATTGGCACAAATTTATAAGTATACCTACGAATGAAAAAGTATATTTTATTTCAATTTGAAACCTAACAATACCTAGAATATGCTACACCAACAACCATGTTATAGGAAATATGGTGTTTTTTCCACCACTACAAAAGGTAGTTTATGTTTTTTATGTCAATAATGAAAATAACTTTTAATTTGCACAATTCTTTGCAAGTTCACTAGTGCATGATGCCATTTCAAAAATGTTTAAAAAATTATTGGCATCTGTTTTTGTTGAACAACTTGGGTGTCACATGGAACATCTAAAACACAATGGAGTTGTTCATAATGTTTAAGCAACTTTGGACATAATATTTTTAGTCATATCCATTTATAACATGAATGCCATCCTCCTTGCCAATGAATGAAAAGATGAGGTGCAAATTTTTGTATCAAGGGTCTAACATTAAACACAACATATTATGAACATTTTTTGGATCAAACTTTTGCACAAAAAAAAAAGGATTCAATACAAATATCACATATTTTGTATATTTGCAAAAAGCTTAAACACTTCAATGTCATACCCACTCATGTCATCATTGAACATGTTACCTAATATAACATGGTTCATTATGTCTCCCTAAAATTTCAAAGTCATATGGATTTTCAGATTCAATGCATTGTTCAACAACCAATGTGTATGGTATTAGTTAAGCACACATGCAAAGACAATGAAAGATAGGTTATCAACCACAATTTGAGCCACATTCCATGTTAATAGTACATGCACTCAACTAATAACCCGAGGTTGTGTTTATCAATTCTAGCATAATACAATGGTTTTCCAATAGAAGAGTGCATCTTGGATGTGACAATTTTACTTATAAACTTGCACATAGGAAATAATCAGGTTTTACTTCACATTCAAAATTTTAAAAACATAACATAAGCTACTTTGGAAAAGCCAATGAATTAGTTGATTCACACACTTTAAATTTTGAAATTAAAAGATTAAACAACATGGTGCAAAGGACAAAACACAAAGTGCATAAGTTGTTGCCCTAGATACTTCCACCAAAACCTCAGGAAAACCCAATTATGCACAACTACAAACACTTATACCCAAAGTTGGTCTCCAATTGTTTAAAAGACCGACGTATTGTGATTTCATTTAATTATATATAACAATAACTAGCAATGGCAATGATTTATGTAGCAATGACCAATAATGACCAACAACAATACCTCGTGTTTTCATACTTCAAAACTCATGATTAAAGCCAGGACACTTTTGATTTGCACATAAGACCAATTATAACTAATCTCTTGATATGAAAAGTTCAAATCTCTTGTAGAACTATGTCCATCCTCATTGTGTTTTTCTTGACACATTATGCACAATGATGGCATTTTTCAATGTTACTCAACCTGGATGTGATAAACATAATTAATAATTTATTTAAATAAAATCCTAATAATCAACCTAACATTTCAATATTTGTCTCCAAGATAGTGAATAAAGAAATAATCCAATTATTTAATTTTGTATGTAACTAACACATGTGGGAGAAGGTGAAAAACAACTTTCCACCATCTTTTAATGGGTTTCAACCTTAGCCCCATGTGGCAAATAGTTCACCCTGGGAAGGCAAATTATTATTAAACTCTTATGGGGCAATCTATATTTGCACCCATTCTCATAAAATGGGGAAGCATATAAACCACAACCAAACCAATTGTCTCAAAGAAGGAATTTTCCTAGGTATGTTAGTCATTGTTGGTATGTGAAAAAAGGTAATTGATACAAATCTTTATCCAAATTACATCGTCAATTCATAAAAACACTAACACTTCAAATTAAATGAGAAAATGACAATTATAAATCTCATGCATCTTCACATGACACTCCCACCTAAGCTAGGAATCTAGTAATTGATACACACAAAAGACAAAATTGGTTGTAGATATCAAAACTTACAATCAAACTATTGATTGTTCATTTTTAAACAATTTGATATGAACTCCAACCAAAAAACTATTTGTGTATCTATTTGATTAAAGTTTTTGTGAACATCCTAAACCAACCAAAATGTGTAAAAACAAAAGACAAATTTATAAACAAGAAGGTCTAATGTCTATTTATACGTGAGTAGTTCAAATACTTGGTGGTTCAATATGTACCAAGTTCAAAACTTAGCAAACAATGACCTTCAAATTATAATTAGAAGGTTGCATACATTTTAATATTTAATTGATATTCAAATGGAAAATGTTAAAAAAATAACTCAAAACTGTATTTAAAGAGTTGCTTACATTTTGGTTTTTCTTTAAACATGAAGTGGCACTATTAAAGCATATTAAATCTAAACAAGTTGCCCATTCTAAAACCCTAAAAATATATATATTTTGAGTGAAATAAACAAAATATGCCATCCAATCAATATCCATCACACCTGAAATCTAATAAAAACAAGGACCAAAAAATTTGCAAAATCACAAATATTTCCTACTAGAACAAAAAGCCTACAACTTGCAAAACACAAGAAAATGCGAAAATCATGTCAACAAATTCATTCATGAAAATTGATAGAATTTGACCTTACTTTCATATGAATGCTTAGTTTCTAAGGTGGCAAAACATCAATTAACATTCTCATCCACTCTCGATGTCCTTTCTGGATTTTTTTATCATGTTATGAACTTTTGAAAATCTACTTGGCCAAATTTCATGGCAATGACATGCATCCCTACACAACCTTTGTCACTTTTTGTACCATATTGGCACACCTTTGACATGGCATGCCTAAAATATGTGCATTGAAAAGGCTCCTTTAATATAAATCTTTTACAATTCATAATAACCTTCAAACCCATTGTCATTGCTCCCAAGTTTGCACCTTCATTTTTTAGGAAAACATTTATTTCTTCAATCCAAAATTGTCAAGTAATGCTTGAAACTTTAGTGCCTTGGCTTGGCCACTTGTTTCAATTGCTTCAAACAACCCTTATTGTAATTGGTTAAACTACTAATTTGTAGAAATAAAACTAACAAGAAGTGCAAAGATTGACATGGGCACCCATTGTTGTCCAAAAATCAAAAGTTGTTATTGTTAACAAACATTTTTCGAAGGCAAATAAGACATATAAATATTTTGTCTTTTTTGCCAACTCAAATAAAACCTCTTTTGTGAATATCTTCCTTGCAAGGAAAACCACTTGTGGACACAACCACAATGCCAATGTTGTAGCCAAACATTTTCAAATGTTTGGAATGGTAAACAAGATTTGGTGATGAAAAGCTTGATATCGTTCATCATCCTTCTTAAATGGACCCATGGAACCATAAAAGTCAAATATGGAGTTACATCCAATTATAGAGCTATTTGTAGCAAGTCATCAAACATCCAATGGCCAAGTTTTTATGTTGTTCATTTTTTCAACAAACTTATGAGCAAAATTAAAGTGTTCAACCTTTATGTGTTTTCTTATACTATAATGCCATTAATTTCAAACTAGGTGATAAGCCCCTTTTGAGACCTTGTTCATCAAACAAGGATTGTAGTATTGGCTTGTTCGTTGTAACAAACAATGCAATGCATTAATTAAACATTGATCAAATCAACAAGCCTACCATCATTTATGTATAAAAAAACCCCGTGCAATAAAAGTGGGGCTCCAAGGTTTCCAAACTTAGCTTGTGCATGTAAAGTTTTTAGAATTTCTATTGTGGTAGACACATTGAGTTCCTCAACTCCACTTCCATGCAACAATGACAATAATGTTTTGTGTACATTAAAAATTCAGTCACAATACTCACTTTTGTGCACACCAAAAAGCTCACACTCACCATTTTGACCACAAACTCTCAAACATATTTGAGGGCCTAGTAAATAAATTAATGGTTTTTCTCTCTAGACCATCTCAAGCACACTTTCAAGCCCTACAAGCATGTTATCAAACAACCTTGGGATTGGGCATCTTGCAAGTTCATCAAAGTTCATTTTGATAAAATTTGATCTATGGCCCTTTGTCCTCACAATGCGAATGCAACTTTTGCAACCAACAACTTCTATGTGTAACAAACAAATCATAGAACATGAACTAGGAAGACAACATGGTTCTTCTTTGCATGTTGAGGTCCTCTAAACCCATCACCTCTTGATTTTTTGAATATATAGTACCCATTGGTTCAATCTACATATAGATACCAAATTGACAAATAATTATCCTTGTTTCTAAAAATCACCCAACATTGGTGCAAATTGCAAACCAATGTTGTACCGATATATAAGGTGCAACTTGAATATGAAGTATTAGTATGAATATTTATATTAAAAACCTACCAATTGGGTATGACTTGAGGAAATACCAACTTTATACCATGGGGGGGAGCTTTGTATTTGTTATTCCCAATGTGTTTCCATCAAGTTCCCAAGGGGTTCCTTAATATATTCCCAATAACACCTCAATTTTATCCCATATTGTTTGACCACAATTCAACTTCCATGTATATAAAACATTTCCAAAGGAAAGCATATCTATATTTTTGTTTAGGGGCAGGGGGGGGATGCCCAATGTTCAAAAAAATTGGTGATGGCACCTTCCACCTATTAAAAAAAAAACTATGGGTGCATAAACATGATAACTAGTTTTTCCTTCTTCTTAAAACTATTAGTAGATGGTTATAAGTAAATTTTTATCACATGTACAATAATGCATTCACCACATTGAAGCAATTCAAGCCATGTATAAGAAAATTCAAACAATTTTTAAAAACTTCTAACAACTGGTTACAAATACCTTTTAATCACGTGTATAATATTACATTCACCACATTGAAGCAATTCAAGCCATGTACAAGAAAATTCAAATAATTGTTAAACACATTATTTATCAAATGTAGGACACAAAATTAAGGTATCTCAACAAGGAAAAATAGGTTCAAGTTGATAATCATCAACCATTTCCTCATGCTCAAAAGCCCCTTCAAACTCTTCTTCCAATTCTTCTACCAATTATGCTTCAAGTTTTGTCACATCCGCATTTTTTTGAAGCATTGTCACCCGACTTAAAACATTATGCCAATTTTTGTGAACAACAATTAAATGTTCAAAATTGTCAAATTGCAATCCACATCAACACAAATTAGCCAATTTATACCATAAAGGGAAAGAGATGCACTTCATTTTGACGTGATGTGGTGATTCCCAAAACTTTTCACACAAACAAATACACAATTTAGAGAATGTATATTATGAAAAAGTTGGGGGTTTTGCAAATAGGCTTGTAACTAGATTTTAAAGATACAATGGTCATTTGCAACTTAGGGTATTTCTACAAAATTAGTTCTATTAGTTAAGTTGCAACACTTACACATCAAAACTATATATGTAAACATGTATTATGAAAAATGTTTTGCAACTAGTTATCCACATCGTTTTCACATGAAAATGCTTATACACAAAAACAATTATTGCATGACTTTCCATTCATCCATTGACAAAAAAAATTTGTTCAAGTCCTTTATAATTAAATTACAACTATTTTACAACCTTTTTTTCCCCATCAAAATTTCACACAAATGCCTATGGATAGATGTCATGTTTGTGTGACTTTTCATTCATCTGTCAACAAATGAAATTTATCAGTGTTTGTTGTAATTAACTTACAACTAATGCATGATCAAATTATTGATGAAACTATTTTATAGTGTCCATTTATGGATGATATTATTTTGTGCCTATTGAAACTAGAAATAATAATTTTGCATTATGAAACCCATTACATAATTCATTAATAAATAATGACAAACATCTTACTATAATAATATAAATGTGTGTATTAATATTCAATGTTGAAAAATATAATATTCATATGAACATTTTTGGTGATCCATGGTCCTTTCCAATGGTATGTATTTTATTTATATTATTAGTGTTAAGTTAAAACCATGTTAAAACTATTGTTATCAAATATCTATTGTTAGATATCAAAGGTCCACCTTGTCTCTATTCAAAAGTTGGGTTATATTTTGAGAGTTGCCAAATGTAGAATGATGTTTGCACATTTGCAATGTAAACATAGTTTGATTGCAATGTGTAAATAGTTTGATGTTCATATTTTAAGTTTAAGTAAGAGTATGCTACAATTATGATGCAACAAACAAGCAATGTACATATAATCTACAATTATAATGCAACTAACAAATAACATACATATAGTTTACAACCATAATGCAACTAATAAACAACACACATTTAGTGTCATCATTAATTTATCATTGAAATGTAATATAAACAACACATGTCATAATCATATAATGATTAAACTACAAGCTTTACATTTACAAACAATCATTTAAATCCAAAATAAGCTCTCATAAGCAAAATGAAGAAAATTGGTTTTGAATTTCATCACATGTAGATGTAAACTTACCTTCATTTTCATTGTTTTAAAATATTTATTGAATTTGGGTGCCATGGGGCCTACACCATCAAAGATCATAAGCAATAATTCATTTTAGTTGTATAAAAATAACAACTTAACAACACAATATTGCTATTCATAAAAATAATGAATGATATTGCAAATGCATATTTTTACTCATTACACTCCAAAATTAAAAGCTTTTAATAATTTCACAAAATCATAAAGAATAATTTTTTTTATGGTTTCAATCAATAAACAAATGAAGAACATTTTGTTCAAACAAATAAATGAACAATAAAAAATCAAATGTCTTCATTCCATGTTGTAAAACGCAAATTCTATTTAAAATTTTGAATATTTCATTTTTTGAATTAAAGTCAAAAATGTAAAAAATGTTATACACAACAAGTTTTTTAGTTGCGTCACAAAAAACCATATCCTTATTCATCATATATATTGTTTTTGACATTAGGCATAAGTGCATAATAATTGTACATGTAAGTCCCAAGATTATTAAGAATTATGTAACCGCATGTCACATGCCTTTGCATGTCCTGCACAATTTCAAATTTCAAATTTATGTGAGTAGTTGAAATTTGATTGTACATCAATTGAATAAGACATTTAGTTGCATGGTAGACATTTGATTTTGGCCATACAAAATTTTATAATTTAAGCTTTAAAAGATATGAAGTTTATTGGGAAGGATTGACAATGTAATGACATTGGTAATATAATGTATACAGTGTTTCAATCTCACTTTAAGAGGACATATTCAATTAAATATATAGTTTGCAAATGATGTGATATTTATTCTTGGCTATAATAGAGTTGATAACTAATGATACCATAGTTGAATTACAATCTAATAATAGTGGAACAATAGTCTTTATATAGTGATAACCTAATCGCATATGTAATTCTATCACCAAAAACAACAAAGTTGATAATTAATTGCAAAAAAATTGGATATGCCAATTAATTGTTACCATGATGACAACTAACAATTGCCATAATGACAGTGCATTCATGTGGCATGACTTTACATGTTAAAGTCATACGTTGATTGTAGGGTAGGTGTCTTCAATGACTTTTGTGTAACTCACTCACAAAATCAAAATACATTGATGATGATTGCAAATACAAGGAATATTCAAATTATATAGGGGTTGCTTTTGCAACTAATATGTAATTATCATAAAACTCATGAATTTTTTAATTTTACATTTTTTTTATGTTTTATATTTGCATAAAATAAATGTAACATAGTTGGACATTAATTCCATTGAACATTTAGTTGTAGGGCAATGAAGTTTTTGTGGACATAATTTCTCATAGTGATAACTTTGTGTTTCCTCCACCACTATTGAAGGCACCTATTGTCTTTTGCATCAACAAGGAATCTTTTTAATTGCAACAACTCTCAACTAACATACTCCTTTGTTGGCTCATTGCTAGAACTTGCCATCTTAAATATGTTTATGCCACACCTTGCATCTATATCCATGATAACAAATTGATTTCCAAAACCCATTAACAAAACCATGACAAAGGCAAACTTAGTTTTAAGTCCAAATCATGTAACATGAAAACTAAAAACAAGACACAAGATGTGCAAAACATGAGTTCAAACAAAATGTTATTCCCATAAGTATGAAAACATGAACACAAAAAGAACATAAAAAGGTTGTGGTGCTAGATCATACTTAAAACTAATGTTGAATAAATGAAAATTAACATCAAGGGAACTACTTTTGTTTGTACATTGTTAAGGACCTGACTCAAGGAATAATATTTCAAAACATTTCAAGGATTCTTTCGTTAGTAGTGATGTTGGAAGTGAAGTTGGCAATGATGCTGACACTAATGTTAAACATGATGTTGACTATGTTGTTAAGGATGTCATCCATAACATCATAACATTTGATCAACATTGAAATCAATGACCTTAAATCATAATCCCACACAAATTCAATCCCCTTTTAAAGCTAATGAAAAAGACAAGGTGAAGGTTTTCGTATCATGGATCTAGCAAAAGATAAAACAAGTTATAAATTTTTATGGGTGCAAACATTTGTAAAAATGACAAAAAAGGAACAAAACACAAATCATTTAAAAAATATATATTCACACCCAATTTTACCAATTAATCATCATTCCCATTAGTCACATGTCATCATTTAATATGTTATCTACTACAACCCAAGTGGTAATGTCTATTCAAAACTTCAAAACCATTGTAATTGTTACACAAAATAATCACTCAATAACCAATGTTTATGTGCTTAGTTTAATACACATAAAAATACAATAAGAAAGATGTTTTCTACACCCATTTGCATAGTTCCTACCATGTTAATGGTGAAGGAACATGATGAATAACATGAGGCCTTATCTAACGACTATAGCATAAAACAATTGCCTTTCAATAAAGTAGTGCATCTTGAAACATTATAACTTTATTGACAAACTTGCAACAACCAATTTTTTTTTCCTACCAAGTCTTCAACAACAAAGAGGAATTAAGGCTTAAATTGGAATTTCCAAATTACAAAAAAAGAACTTGATTCCCATGTTGGTAATCAACCTAGCTCTATAAAAACCATCTATTGTAGATAAATTAAACAAATTAAGCCTAATAAAAGAAGTGAAAGGCATGTTCAAAAGATAAGAAAAAACATAAGATGAAACCTTGAATGATTCAATTGGAATTGGAATTTTTGACATTACAATTTTGGATCATTGTCCATAAATCTAAAACACATTGCACATTGAAACATTGGCACTCAATATGTTATGCTTATTTGAAAAGTTTGAAGGACTTTGTGTCAAAAAATTATCTATTTCAAAAACCACTAGAAGTTTGCATCATGCAATATACATGTGTGGCATGTAACTTGATTAGGGATATTTCTATTGTCTATGGAGATGGGTCTACAAAGGTATTTTGCTTATGGTTACAAAAACAAGTATTAACAAGATTCTTGGGGTGAGAAATATGGTTCCAATGACTTTAGTGAAAGAATTCCAACCTATAACCCATCAATATAATAATTACAATCAAAGCCAAACAATTAGAAAAAAAAAATCCTTACTTGACATTGATTGCAATGATAACAAATGACATGAGAGAAAAAATGAGTTTGAAACTTCAAACCTTTATATTAAAAAAACAACATATGCTTCTTGGAACACAAGTGGTCAAATTGATTATGAAGATTGATGATGTTATCGTGCTTATGTTGTAAATTAACCATTCTTCTACTTTTAAAACCACTAAATTGATCAAAGTTATTTGGAAACAATGTTTCACCAAAAATTCAACAAGTATCATAACCATGTGCATTAACCAATGTTGCTAAGAATGATGCAAATGCAAAGGATGTTATACACAATTTTGAAGACCAGGTGGAGCAAAGTTTTTTTGTTTCAAGTTGCAAATTTCTAGAACCATTTTCTAAATTTTGTGAAGTTTCCAAAAAATTTAGACTATAAGTTCACTGAGAATCAAGGACCAAAAAATAAAATAAAATCACAAAACAAAAAGACTAAAAACAACCACAAATAGAGAGGTGGGGGAAAATTCCTAAAGCATAAACTTTAATCACAACTCACATAAAATTTGAGTGGAAAAAATGACCAAGAGTGCAACATAAACTTGGTCTTAATGGGAGTTGGCAATTTTTGTATTGATACATGTTTTGGCATATATCCTTGGCCCACTCTTGATGCCTTTTTTTGGATTTTTTGGGCCAAAAGATGCTTTTGAAAATTGCATTGGGCAAACTTGATCAACATTTCATGCAAATTAGAAAACACCTCTGATTCATATGTTGTTCCACATTGCCATGTTCAAAACATGTGCCTTGGAATGCCTTCTCTAGCCCCAAACTTAACATAGTTGCCATTGTTCCCAAAGTAAAACCTTCATCCTTTCAATTCCATGGCCTACCTAATTGTTTCAACAACCTTGAACAACCCAATTGTGATGTGTTTGGGCTACCAATTTGCACTCAAAAAATTGACCACAATGCAAAGACATCATAGGCACCCATTGACATCCACAAATCAATGAATTTCCTCATGGCAATGATGTCATTAACCTCTCATACATAATCAACCCCTTTCAAAACTGATTTTTTGAGCAAACATTGAAAGACCTTCACTACCACATTGTAGCACACAATGCATGGCATGACCTTAACATCAATAAGGTCTATAGGTGCACCATTGTTCACACAAAAACACCTAGGTGAAGGAAGTGTGGTTTTAGGGATTTCAAAACTTAATTTGCATATGTAGGTTTTTGAAAAGGTCAATTGTAACAAGCAAATGATTATTTTTAATTTTTCTTTAAAATGTCACAATTTCACCAATGTCACAAATAACTTTAGTTTTTGGTCATGTGCGCCATTGGCATTTGATGAATTTGGTGCACTTGCTAATGCAGTAATAATTCCGTTGTTTTCAATAGCTATAAACAATGTAGCAAACAATTCATCAAGGTATTTTCCATTGTTGAAATCCATGTAAATTTTTTAGCACCATAAACTTACATTGTGTTTTTGTGACCTAAACTGGCAAGTTCCATTTATTTGCAATTCTAGTTCATGAATAGTTATAAATGACAACAAAACAAAAAAATCAAAGACAACTTGCAATTTGTGTTGCACATTGCAAATCAACAATTTTATTGGTGACAAGGAACAAAAGCCCTTTGAACTTTCACCTTCTCTAGAAACAAACAGTGCAAAACACATCTTAAACCTTAAACCATTGTTGGTCATCACAAATTCACATAGAAACCAAAAACACAAAGGTTTAGGATTTAAGATTCATATTAGGGTAGATAGGTGGATGAACAAACATTAAGAATTCAAGTGAGGTTGAATCATCAGACATTGTTCTTTTGCTTCTAAAATTGAAATAACATTTGTAACCTTCCATCTAACATTTGCAACATCACAAAAATTGTTCAATTTGATAAAAGAATGGGGAATATATGGGGTGTTTGGTGTAAGGGTGTTCAATGTTTGGTGACGAGTGCATTAAAACAAATTAGGATTTTGAGCTTAATATCTTTGATCGTTGCATCTTTGTTTCATGAATACAAAGAAGTTTTTGTAAAGCCCTGGTTACCTCAACCATCAATTTTTAAATCATTCAAAATGGAATAAAAATGAAAAAGATATGGGGTTCAAACTAAAGAGGAGTCCATAACTATTTTTTCAAAATTCTTGAAACAAACTATCAATAATCATGATCTTGTGTTTTCTATAGTTTTCTTTTATTTCTAATGTTCGAAGAAAATTTGTAGCCCTCCAATTTGCATGGCTAATGACACAAATTCTTCTCAATTTGGATAAGGAATGAAGAAAGTATTGAAAAATGTTCGATGATAGATACATGTTCAATGATGAGCAATTTTACCCTAGCCTCCCAAAAAATTATTTCATTGCAAACTTTCAATGTTCCTCATGCAAGTGTCAACGACGATAAAAAAGTTCTTTGCCATCATCACCATTGTTACTCACAACTAAACCACATTGAAAGAATTGGCCACAAAGACTTACACACCAAACATGTTTCCAAAAAAATGTGAAAGATTTTCTAATTGACAAGTCTCTCTTCTTCCACAATTCTCTTGACAACTCACCTCCAATAATCCCTTCCTTCTCTTGGCAATTTTTTTCAATGTTCACATCCAACAATTATGTGAACATATACCCAAACATATAATTGATGAGCTTTGTTCATGATAACTACCCAACATTAATTAGAACCTACTAATAACAAACCACTTATATATATATATATATATGTTTGTGTTCAATCAAAAGCAAATATCAGATTGTGTTATGACTTTTGCTAGTCTCAACATAATGAGCAAAAATGCTAAGCTACAACCATTTTAGTGAGCCTTATCTCATCCAAACATGTTGTGCAATGTGTTAGTGGGGATGCTCTCACACAATATTTGTAGCATCAAATAAGAGACTTTTCAACAAACAATATGATGTGTATTTGTTGGAGATCTCTGGTTTCAGAGGGTTGGGGGGCCGGAGGGGGGGACCCATCATAGTACTGGGTTATCACATGGGTTATCACATGGACATAATGGGCCAAAGGCTAGTTGTTCGTACAAAGGCCCCCGAATTTTAGGAGGGCCTCACTCAAATAGTGGGTATGTGGCCATTTAAAAAATGGAGATGGACGCTTTTGTACCGGTCTTTTTTTAGTGGAGATGTTGGTTAAAAGGTAAGATTTGTAGGGACCTTCTGTGGGCCATCTAATGCCCTTGGATACCCCCTCTTCCCTCCCCTTGTCCCAGGCTGATCATTTTGGGAATGACTCCTCTCCTCCCTCCTCAGGCCTTTTCCCTACACATCTCCTCCTCAGTAACTAACTGACCTTGGTTTCAAGGCTGATATCAGGCCAGATTTGTCCTTTCCAGAGCAAATCTTGCGAGTCCCCCAAAAGGAGCTGGGAGGGACCCAATCTGTCTTTGGCACCAAAATAAAGCTATTATGGACAACCATGAACATTCAACAGAATAAGCTAGTACCCCCCAAAAAAATACCCTTCCATGCTTTACAACCTCCAAGTTGAACCAGTGATTTTATTTTATTTTATTTTATTTTATTTTTCAATTTTGTGACATAGGTGAAGTCATGATCATCGATAAGATGGGTTATAGCCAGATTGGCTATAAAGAAAATGAAAGTAAAAAATTTAAGCATCCCTATAACCTAGGTAACTAGTAGCATTGTCTAATTCTAAGACCATTACAAGAAAAAAGGAAAAAAGAAAAAAAGCCACATTGGGAATCACAACTCAACAAGAAACAAAACTCCTTAGCCTTTTTGGGAGTCTTGTTAATCAAATTGAGCATTAAACTTGCTCAATCTTAATATAATCCCAGCCATACCTTGCCAAATCAAATATCTAACCTAATGGTCTCCAAGCTTCTAATTATGTTCGAAGACTTTGTTGTTATGACCCATCCAGATAGTCTAAAGCACAAAACCCCTCAAGCATCACCCTACATTTATAAACTGTTTCAATATCTTAGGATGGTCCTCATCCCCAAAGAGGTATTGACCAGTAAGCAATCCCAATGAAGGACCAAAAGAAAATGGATTGCATCTAAATCTACTCATGATGGTTAGAGCCCAAAACCATGCATGTCTTGCTTGATTACATTCAAAAAATATGTGTGGAAAAGTTTTTTCTACACATAAGTCATAGCAATGACATGCTATATCAATGAGTTGGTTAGCCTTACCCCTCCATCTGCTAATACCAACGGCCTTGTGATATGAGAACAATATGAACCCACTTTCTTTTTGAGACTGTCGTGATGTTCAAACTTCTTTTTCATACTGTAAAAATGTTCTCCAAAAAACATCCTACCACTTGTTTGTAATAGGTTTTGACATTAATAGGAAGCCCATGGAATTGGGTAGCTCAAATGAAAGGCTTCCTACTGTGAAAAAGAGGGATATCTAGTGGAATTGTTAAATTCCTAGTCTCCTTGGTGTATTGTGAAAAGAACCTAACAAATGCCTAGAAGACTATTTAAATCACCTTGTTCATCAAACAACCCAACCCATTTTTCAACTCTGCACATATAATCTCCTTGTCTGAAAATCATACCCCATTTGTCTTTCAATTAACGTCAAGTTGTATATGTTCCATCAAGCCACAATACAATTCAAAGTATTGCTTTTGAACAAACCCCTTTGATGACTTTGACAATTTGGATTGGTAGATTATGCCTTCCAAAAATTATCGTTTGAAGGTCTATGTTAATCACCTTAGCAAGCCTCCCTAGATGGTTTCCAACTGCAAAAAGTGAGATATTTGGTGGAATTGTTAAGTTCCTCGTCTTCCTAATGTATTGTGGGCAAACCTCAACAAATGCATATAAGACAAAAGATGTTTTTCACATTGTTCATCAAACAACCCAACCCATTCCCAACCCATTTTCAGACTTGGCACACATATTCTCCTGGTCTCAAAATTGTTCCCCATTTGGCTTCCAAGGTTGCCACCATCTTGGAATAATTCACAATTTGCCCACGTTTTGATTAGTTTTAAACCAAGCTAACTGCTTGGTACCTTGCAAAGCAGGGGCACAGGGAACCTGCACCCACCAGTGCATTATCCACTGGAGGCACATTATTACTCAGTTGTGGATGAACCTCAACTGAGTTGATATTTAATTTAACCAAATTCTGTAAGAAATAGGTCTCATAAATAGGTAGATAGGTAAGAAAATAGGTAATTACTAGGTAAGTAGATGGTTTATACCTACTTAGGTAAGGGCTCTTTTTAGTACCTACCTACTAACAATCCACTTGTGGGTTGTTAATAGGTAGGTCATAAAAAAATGCACTGAGCTAACCACCATGGTTAGCAAGGCAACTGGAACCCAAGAGAAAACTGTTTCTTGACCACTACCATCCATCCACATTTTCATACTTTCATATTTTGTTTTTAGCCAGATTTGGCTCAATCCTCTTATGGGTGATTGTTGCTTCAGTTAGTTACACCACAAAATTGTGGGGGGCGGGGGCAGGGTGGGAGATCAAATATTGGGTCCAAGCACATCATTATGAAAACATGGAATTGGGTAGCTCAGATGTTTAGAATAGTACATCTTCTTATACCAAAATTGTAGCCATCGATTACTAGGTAGTGTCCTCAATGAACACTGGTGGGTTCTCATTGAGAATCAAAGCCAATGTAGTAGAACTAGTTCTCAAGTTCAAGTACTTATCTGCCTTGAGCCTGTTTGAGGTGGTTGAAGAAGGTACAAACATATATATGCATTTGATGGCCTCCCCCACCCATGTACAACTCTATGTACTATGTACCCTGGAGATTTTGATCAAATTCATAAGTGTTGGTCTGAAGCAGGCAAGTGTCTAGACTCTAAACTATCTAAGGTCGGTCATACCTACTACAACTGCTTTTGTTGAATTTCTTTTGGAATACTTTGGATTCAGTTCCTTTCTTCATGTCCTTCTTTGTTGTTGTTTCACTTGTAATAAAAGTCTGCAAGGGTTTTTTTCTTTGTCATCCTTTGCAAACCTTCAAGATGAAGCACTGATACTGAGAGTATTGATCAATTTCAGTTTTTGGCAGGGGCAAAAGCACAGCACACTATTGTTAAACACTTAAATCTACTCATGGGCAAACTCTTTTCTTTTTTTTCCTCCTAGCCAAATTCATGAAGTTAACAATTATGTCCATTCAACCAGATGCTTTACATCATTTTTTCATGGCGTACATGGAAATTTAACTCGCAGTTGATGAAGAACCAATAAGCATGTTATCCAGCCACGATGAACAATGAAGTGTAGGGTAAAGCCCTCACCTGCAAGCTTTACCAGAATCGGGGTTACACCCGAGCTTGCGCTGGCCCAATTCTGATAAAGCCCAAGGCTGAATGCTTTACTGAGCTAAAGACCTGTTTCAATTTTATTTTATATTTAACATGTATCAAGGGAAAAAAAAATCATCACAAACTTGTCCTCCCCATGTATTTATGTCTTTATAATATTTTAATAATGAATGTGTTCAAAATTAAATGTTGATTAAGTGTTAATAAATTATTTGACACAATGTTGTCATGATATTAAAGTTATCCGTAAAGTCAGCCAAAGAGGGCACCGGAACCCTGACCACCGGAACCCTGTTTGGTCACATAGGGGACGAGATTTCACAAAACAGAAAAAGAAAAAGGACACTGGGTTTGAACGGGGCATGAAACTGAGTTTGGTGCTAAACTGAGTTTGCCCTGTCCTTTCTTTTCCTGAACGCTTTCAACCAATCACTATTGCTGCTATGTGTACTGTAACTATAAATGTTCTCGAGCCTGGTGCATTTAATCCCGAGTCTCAGTATTTCATACCCTTATTTAATAAAATTTCATGATTTTGCGCACAACAGTGGCTGAAGGAAGGGATGAAGCATCAAATGAAGGGTTGCAACTCAGGCCCAATGGGCATGACCTTATGGAGAACTCTATTGTAATATGGTATTTTGATCATCATAATGTAATCACAACATCATACCAACGATTATTTGAACATTTAGTTCACTTAATTTTGAACACATTGTTAAAATATTGCAAAAGCATTAAACTTTGTGAAGACAAGTTTGTGATGTCATGATGTTTAAAAAAATGGAATGCCTACATTGTTACAATCTAATCACAACAACATACCAACGATTATTTCAACATTTAATTCACTTAATTTTGGAACACATTGTTAAAATATTGCAAAAGCACTAAACCTTCCTTGGGAAGAAGACAAGTTCGAGATGATCATGGCGTTTCAAAAACTGAAATGCCTCCTGCTCTTGTGGGTACTCCCTGTCTTTTGCAAAGGCCCTCCAAACAGTGGAGGACAAAATTCCTGGGGTGAGGTGCCTTGTGATTACACCAAAAAGAGAAGATAGGGGCAGGTCTTTACTCTTTACATCAGGCGAATGTAACAAACACCAACAGTTACTACCAGGAAAAAAACAATTTGGGGGAAAACGAAGACAGAAAAATCAATCCCTTTCATTAAGTAGTTAGCTCTGGAATGCAAAGAGTGGGGAGAACATTTAGAGAACAATAGTAACAAGACTCTGCCAGCACAAAGAATAGCAGCATCTATCTCCTTGCCATTGGGCATCCAGTACCTGCTTAAGTAGTAGGTCCATGGTAGGTCATAGTGTCTGAACAAATATTAATGGAGTCCATTTATAGGAGGCCCCAGTAAGGGTACCACACACCCAGATTGGTGGCTAAGAGGTTAAATCAGCAAAGGGTCCTTATTGCAGGCAGTACAAAAGTAGCGTCTTCTTCTTTTTTCCCCAGCTGACCAACATGCCTCTACAGGTACCCACACAAACTTAGGGCCTGTGAAATGCACATCTTCGGTTCGTAACTGGTGTCCAGTACAGGCCCAAAACATGCATAACAAGGGACCAATATGTGTCTAGAGCTTGTGTCGAATGTATACATATCTGTGTGTCTTGGCATTGTTGACCTTTTTGAGAAATGATATGGATCGGGCTAAGGGTAGAAACGGAAAAAAGAAGCAAGCAGTACTATTGTCCAGGCAGCCTGCAATAAGGACCCTTTGCTGACTTAGTGACTTCGAATGGGTGGTGGAGCAGAAGTCATGATGCATATGGGATTACAAAGTCTAACTCTAAGGCAACTTTTGGTTTATTCTTACATTCAGATCTCTCAGACCTGGCACAATACATCCACGATCAACTAATACATTGTCCACATTCAACTATATATGTTATCAGTTTGCCAACAGTTCCATCCAAATATCTGGTTGATGTGATGACACAATTCTGTTACCTGTCTGTTCAAAATGAATCAGTTATAGGACAAGGATAAAAATGAAGTTCAGACCATCTCCACCCACAGCAGAAAATTGACCTTTACACACTATTTTGGATGAAGCATGGCAATCCAAAAGTGTGAAACTCAGTTTGGGCCTGCCATGGCAGCTTCACTGCTGATGAGTATGTGACCCTGCAAAAGAAAATGACAAGAAAAGTCGAAACAGGCCGGTTTGGTTCAGCACATGGTGTTGGCCTTGTATTTTTGGACAAGCTGCTAAGGCTGATAAAAAAAAAGGCATGGCTGGTACAGGCACTGCAAATGTCAAAACCTGCTGTTGTTGATTGGCTAGATAGTTTGATCGGACCAGGTGGGTTGCTATTTGTAATCTCACACCTATTTGCAGTTCCAGATTTAGTTTTATGGGTGGGGTTGGAAAAAAGGTAAATAACTAAACTTTGAAGTGAGAAATATTTTTGCAAGGCCACATACTTAGCACCACTCTAGATGCATAAAGAGGCCCAGGATACAAATGCCCTCCAAGAGAGCAACTTTAAAAGGAAACTACAGTTTGTTTTTGTGCCCAACCATAATGATTGATCCAGGTGACAATTTATATTGCCTACATTTTCATGATTATGGGTGGGCATGTGGAAATAATTAACACTCTATTCTGGCTTTGGTAAACACTGGTAGAGGCTCAAAGATTCTGTGTAGGTAAAGATTCTCTAAGTCATACAGCAATTATATGAATCATTCCATCCTCCAGCTTATGTGAGAAGCAAATAACTTTGATAGTCTGTGCCTGTGTAACTTAGACAGTGGAAATGTGACAAGGGGAATGGGCAAGGGTTGTAAGGCCCTTCAAATTGAAGTACAAAGTACTAAAAGGAAGAACAAAGACTCCAGCCAAAACATCTACTTACCATGAGGGAGTTGAGTTGAGATGGTATGCTAATTTTGAAGCTTTGTCTAGCCTGCAAGAGTATGTCACACTGCACATGATTATATAGTGGGGAATGATGTAAAGCCTGCCAAGCTGTATTTGCTATAACACACTACAACGAGGCAATGAGAGCAAAAATGGAAGGCCGTGATATGCCCAATCAAAACTATGCCCTGCCATATGCAAAAGGTCATATGCAAAAGGTCTCGTTC
>Ga0209208_10003172_pt1 | contig 23667 bp, 18 predicted proteins | sample S1TSphfallax_3_FD_187694 | JGI IMG/M metagenome (GOLD analysis project Ga0209208, IMG submission 187694) | Host-associated microbial communities from peat moss isolated from Minnesota, USA - S1T2_Fd - Sphagnum fallax MG (SPAdes) (version 2) | ecosystem: Host-associated > Plants > Peat moss >...
TTTTAGGTTTTTTTTTTTTTTTTTGCAAAGTTAGTGTTTGTGATACCAACCAAGTACCTATTCGTGAAACATTTGGGTCATGAGCTCATATCTTGCCACAAAGTCAATAAGTCCAATTATTCATTTACTCAACATGAAAAGCCAAGGCACAAAGACCATGCATCAATGAATGCATGCATCTTAAGCAACCCCCTTGCTAAATTTCATTATAACAAACACAACACAATTCATTGAACAAGGAAACAAGTCATGTATGAATGGGATCTATTCCAAAATCATGTGTTACACTTTTGGAAGATTCCAAAACTTACATTAATCAAGTTGGCTTCCTCTCACTTTCCTTGGAATTCTTACATGGAATGTGGGGTCCATCCTCCCATATGATAAACAAGGTGGATGAAGATGAAAATTTTGCAGGATTGATTCTTAAAGGAATAGGGTCACATATGCAAAGGCCTTTAGGAATGTTTGGGATTTTGGAATTGGAAAAGTACTTTCAACAAGGATCCAAGCATGATTAAGGTACCACATTTGAACCTTAAGGACTCATTCCAAGGATTCCTAAATTCACTTTTTTTTTCACCTTTTTCATGACTTGTTTTACATTTCACCTTTTTTTTTCTCATGTCAAATGAAATAATTTTGATCCAAATTATATATAAGCCTTTAAAGTATCTATTCTTTTCACTTATGAAAATGAGAATAGTAAAATTTATTCAATGTGGGTCATATTTTATCAATGGCCCAAAAATTTCAAAAATTGGATTTTTAAAAACTTTTTCCATTACAATTGGGCATTTGGTTCTTGTCATATTCATACATTTTATAGACATTAACACATAAGATGTTTGTGGTAAAAATCTTGGGTGAGAAAGAGTTGTTTGGACTTTTTTTTTGAGTCCTTGAACTTTTTTTTCTCATGAAACAAAGTCCTAAATTTTTTTCAAGGACTTGGTAAGAATTTTTGAACTTGTTCAAATTTGACATTCTATGCATAGAATAGTGCTTTTATAATGTATATATCTATGATTAAAATCAAAATTTCAATATGAATGTGTCATAGAGGTTCAACAACATGTTTAAATGAGGGGGTCCAATGATAATAAAATTAAACAATTTCTTTGGGTACCTTAACCATGTTTTGACCCACGAGATAATGTGGCAAAAAGAAATCAATCTACTCACCAAGTAATATCAATAAAAACTAATTCATGGTTGGTAAATTTTAACACATGTCTACATTTTTTTTTTATAATAGTTGACATCCATGTTCTCTTGTACTAATTGTTGTGTATGTTTTCACTTCATGTTTTGAAGCACCAACAAGGAGGGTTTTGTAGCCAATGCAATGCATGTGGTTTTGGTAAACAACTAGTTATTTACATGTCACCATGTTCAAAATGCATAAAATGTTATAACACATTATCAAGAGATTAATGGAATATCATCGAATTCATTTAATGAGAATTTTCATGGAAATGAGAATGAAAGCAAGAGTGAAAGCTCATAGGCTTACTATAGAATATGGGGACAATGAAAGTTTACATAGGTCATTTTGTCATTAATCATGTGAACACTCTATTTTTGGACATTTTGGCTTGAATTTGTGGCCCAAATTTGTACCATGGTTATTAACACCCCAATATTGAACATGATGAATTTTTTGATGAATGAACAAGCAAATGTTCTAAACTTTTTTTTGTTTAATCTTCTTTATAAGCATTTATATGTTCATGATTTTTTTTAATAAATATCTTTACATAAAACATTGGCCATGCATGAAAAGTTACAAAAGAAAAATATGATATCCATATGTAATTGATGTGCAAGGTGAAAGCAATATCCCTTTGCATTCAGAAAAAAAATGATATGATGAAAGTATTGCATTTACAATTCAAATTCTTGATCAAGGTCAATTAAACCTTCAAGTATTCATTTTGTGTAATACTTTCATTGCAAACAAATTTATTGTTCATGGTGAAAAACATCTTCAACCCTAGCATATGCATAATATTGTCATTAGAATATTCATATGCTTTGGACTCATTAATTTTCGTGCAAGGCCCTAAATATAATCCCAAACAAAATCTTCCAACTTAAGTTTAAACATTCTAGAATTAAAATACTATTACATATTTATAAGTTTTTATTTATTTCAATGCCATAGGATAGATTAAACATAATGTGTTGACCCAAGGTCATTCATATCCCTACAATACTTTTAGTACAATCAATAATTATAATAATTAACAAGGATTAAGGTATTTCATCTTTTTGGAACTTCAAGTTTAGTTGTTATACCTTCAAGATAGTTGATAAATACAATAACTAGTAAACATCAAGGTGTTTCACTTTTTTGGGGATTGTAGGTTTATTTACAATACCTTTAAAATAATTAATAATATAATAATTAACAATATCAATTATTATTATTTATTTTTGGGATTTTATGTTTAGTTGTAATACATTTAGGACAATTGATATATATAATAGTCAACAAACAATAAGGTATTTTTTCAGTTTTTGGAATCTTAAATGTATCTATAATATCTTCAAGTCATTCAATGAACATAATACACTTATTTCAATAAGGTATTTCACATTTTAAAAATCCTAGGTGTGTTTACATTACCTTTAAAACAACTTTTAAAAAAAAATTCCATACTTTATGAAAGCATTTTTTTGGGGGATCTTTGGTGTATTTGTAATACCTTCTTGTTGATTTGTGTATTACATACATACATTAATACAATTATTATTTACCCAGTTGTTTTGTTGCATTACCTTCAAGTTGTTATGCATAGCCTTTATTGGGTTTTTAACACACTTTTAATACAAAAACATTGTGGATTTAAATTTCTCGTGGTATTTAGATTATGTATATTTATATTAAATTTCTAAAATGGAAAGGAAAACTTGTAATGACACATTAAAGCAATTGATCATAATAAATTGTGGAATAGTACATATAAATATACTACAAAACAATTATTTATTTGAACAAATCCTCTTGTTACGAAAGTCCATGTGTTTCAACATAATTTCATGTGAAATTTTTAACTAAATAATTGAATTCCCCAAACCATCATCCACCCAATTAAAGATTATTCCAAAATTCATTGATTCGTTGACCCATGTCACATGAATTATGTGAATGTTTGATGTAACAATTCGTAAAAGTGATGTTGCATGGTCGCAAAATTGGATACTACCACCTTCCTTTCATTAAGAAGTGAACTTAACCATTGTATCTTATAACCAAAATGAGATTTATTCCATGGGGGCGAGTGAACCTTTCGACTCACAAATCTACACACCATCATATGCATTGGGGACATTATCATTCATGGCTATGATACTACCAATGTCAATGACACCAACATCCTTGCCCAAACCCTTATCATAATCCTCATCTTTCAAATAACCATCATCAAAGTATAAATATGACATTAGTTCTACAAACATTGCTTTGAAATGACCATGATTTGTCTCATACCATGTCCCACAATATTCAACAATATTTTCTTTGGTGAGGTTAGTACAAATTAGGAAAATAATAACTTGGTGCTTAGAGAAATTACGTGCAATGCCCACTCACAAGCACAACATGCATATTCAATGAAGGGGACCCAAACTTTGTAAATGACATTTGGATGTTGAACCATCCAAACATTGACACCATTCTTAGCTTCAAAGGTATGTTGAACCACATGGGTGTAGGGGATCAACAATGTTTTTTCTTCAATTGTAAAGCTTTGGCATGGTTGGGTGGACCAAAATCCAACAAAAAAAACTTGGCCCAAAGTCCATTTTGCAAGCTTTATAATGTGCACAATGTTGACACATGATGATGATAGGATGATATCTATCCATTCCTATCAAATTTTTTCCATATGTGATTTATGCATTGTAGAGGTTAATGATTTATACATGTCTACAAAATTTTAATTCAAAACTCCTTTTAAATGTTATGGATGTTAAAAAATAAGGTGTGTTTTTTCAACATTCAAAAGTCCACAGTGTAAAACCTTCAATTCATATGATGCAAAACCCTTTTGCATTGTTTTTCTTAATACATTTTCACCTTAACATCAATTCCTTAAACAAGTTCTAAATTCATCATTGAACCAAATTAAAGTTCATGAGCTTAATTGTAGTTGGTGTTGCACATGAAGAACCTTACTAAAGCTTGACATGCGAAAACAACACTAATTTTGGTAGTTAATATAGGATGAATTATTGAACCAATTCAAGTTCTAAAGAAGATGTGCACAATGTAATCAATAGACAAGCAAGTAAGTAAGCATTTGACCTATCAGAACCTTCACGTTTCTTCTAGACCATTGATTTGCTTTTGTCAAACAAAACAACATGAAATAACATAATTATGTTTCTTTAGCACAATCACAAATTTTTTAAAGCATTTCTACAATGAAAGATTTAACCATAACATTGCAATGAAAGTTGGACAAACATTTGTTTCTTCAAACAAGGTACTATTTCCAAATGAAAAAAATGAAAAGAAAATCTTTTTTTGGCTACAACACATGAATATTGTGAGTTCAAAAAAGAAAAAAAAAACTTTGGTAAGTTCCTTAGACTAAAGAATTTAAGTTTTTTAGTTCCATATTTTATTCTACTAACAATTGTAACAAAACTTGTGCATAGGTTGCAAAAGAGTGTGGCATTCCAATTTGAAGATCATGCATGTACACATGTGAACATTGTATTTGCTAATGGGTTCTCACAACGCTTCTAAACAAATTTTCATGACAATGTAAAAAAAATAGGATTAACAACTTTTAAATTGAAGATTAAAAATGATAATTTATTTGCATTGTGGGTGACCAAAAAATCTTCAACTTCCAAAACTTTGAAGTAGGTTATCACTATTCATTTCAACAAAGCTTAATGTAATTATTAGTGAGCCATCTAAACATGCCACATAAACTACTTATCAAACAAATGCTACATATGTGAATAGTCTTAGTTTTCTTTCATGTTATTACTCTAGTCCCCTTTGCCTATGAAGCTACTATAATCATGACTACCTGATGTCGAATGTAAAACCCAACTAGAGGCTCAAATACAAGTGGAATTGTTCTAATCTGGGCACATATTTTACAAAACCCAAACTAGTTATTTAGCTGGAACGAAAAACGTATTTCATCCCAAAATATGGCACATACGACCGAGACTATTATTATATGAAAGCATCTCCACCAATGCTCAATATGTGACCTTGCACTCGCAATCTTGGACAAGGTTGGATAGTTGAATCTAGTAAATGCACTTGACGATTCTTTAGACCTTGAAAAAATGTACCCTAATTAAAACTTGGATGTGAGAAATATTTTTGCTGGGTCACATACTGAACACTGGTGGAGATGCTCTTTGGTAGTGTGGGTAAGTCCCCTCTACGTTCTAAACACTACAACCCTGGCCTACCTATACAGAACAGGGTTCTAGACAAGGGTTCAAAAGAGACTACAGTTAGGTTACCAATTTTAGGGTTTGGCGCCTTCTTCTATACCTATTAGTGTCTGGTTTTTTCCTCTTCGTCAATTTTAGGGTTTCTGAACGCTCTTCGCTGTTGTAACAGCTGCCCTCGTCGTCGTCGTCGTCGTCGTCTTCGCCGTCTCGTGTGTGTTGTCTTTCTCTGTTGGATTGCATTAAGTATGCGTGTTTGTCATACTGAGGAGAGAGAGAGAGAGAGAGAAAGAGATACGGAGGACACAGTATTTGTTGTTGGTTTTGTGTTTGTTTTTTTTGTGAGGAGGATGGGAAGGAGCAGGAGTTATAGTCCGCCAGTGAGGAGGGAGAGGAGCAGGAGCCCGGCGTCCTTCAGGGGACGGCGTATGGACGATGAAGAAGGGATGCGGGGTGATGGGGGTAGGAGCAGCCGGAAGCATGGCAGGGATAGGGACAGCGGGCGACGTTGCAGCAGCCCGCCTACCAGTCTTCTCGTCCGCAACATCTCGCGTGCTTCCAGGTGACTCCAACTCGTCCTGTGTGCATAGCCCTATACACCACTCACGCAAATTAGGGTTTTTTGTGTTATCTCTTTACATAGCTAGTAATTCATTTGCTGCAATCTTCATTCTGTTTTGGTTAAATTTTTAAAAATAATAAATCAGTCATTGTCTTGATCTTGTGGCTATGAATGTTTCAGGCCTGATGATCTCCGCATACCGTTTGAGAGATATGGCCCGGTAAAAGATGTGTATCTTCCCAAGGACTACCACAGTGGGTATGCTCTATCATTTGACTGAATGGGTTTTTAGGAGTTGTAGCCAGCAGAGTGTGCAAAACTCTTGACAGAAACAGAAAGTTTTGTCATTCTTTTCATTTTTTAAGGGTTTCATCAAGGGTTAGTGCTGCTTTTCTGTCACTCAATAAATTAATGAGAAATGATGTGTGGCGCTCTTGGTCCAAAGTGTGTCGAAGACAGAATGGGATGTTTGAGAGACTGGGATGTATGCCTGTAAATGATTTGAGAACTTTAGTGCATGGAGACTGTCCAAAAAGAGACCAGAAACTTTTATGCAGATTGGTTCATATGGATTGAAGTTGTGTGTTTCTTTTTCAGTCTCTGAAATTTTCAAGGTTTAAGCTTGCCAGGGGTGTTGTTGGAATGCTTCATTTTGGATGCCATTTGGGTGGCACAAGTGTGATACAGGGACTTGGGGAAGCCCTTGCTCTTAACGAGAAAGGAAGTAGAGAAACAGATTTGACCACCAAAATGGCAAGTCTTTACTAAAGCACCTCAGAAGAAGTTGGTCGCAAATTTTTGAAGTCTTGCATATGAAGGTGTGGGGTGGCCAGGATCTTGAGTCTCATCTTTGCCAAGCTCATTTTTCACTGCAAGAATGTTAGATCTGTTGGGATGTATTGAAGTGGTGGATGGGAAATCCCAAAGAGAACCAAAGTATTCAGCATAGGAAGACAGCAAGTGAGAGGCCACAGCCAGGGGGTTGAAGGGATGGCAGGCTCTTCAGTCAAAGAAAGAAGTGAAGATTTTATTGCAAGAATCTGAAGATAATGTGATTGTTGTATCAAAGTTGAAGAATCGATGTACAGAGATACTTTTTCAAGAGTTTGTTGAGGTATGCGAACTGAGGCTCTGTTCTTTGTACTCAAAAGCGATCTGCAGTGACAAGCTCATCACCTTGGCCTCTGTGTTGGTAAAGCAGGTCACAGCTCTCACAGAGGATCATATTAGGTTGCAGCATTTCTGTAGCTGGTCCTCTCTCAGAACTCCTCTTTTTCTCCTTTACATGTCCACCCTCTTTACAGTAGCAATTGGTGTGAAGGTATTGGTAGACTGCAGTGGAGCTCAAAGCAGTAGGACTGCTTGTGGGAGCCACATATGTCCAGTTTTTTGTATAAGGGTGGTTCAAGTGGAATATAAGCAATTCTTTAATGATGATGTAGCATAGAGACTCTCGAGGTTTGTCTATTGCAGTGTCTGAGCCAGGGGATCCAGAACAAAGGTAAGTGCACCTGAGAGTACTACAGGATGCCATTTAGATAATCTACAACCTAGCTGCAAAGGGTGGAAAATTTTAGTCGATTAATCCTCCTGTCATTTTCACGCCCATTTCTATCATACTCAACCTGAAAAACTGGTCATCTGTTTTTCTTGTGTTTTTTCCTGAGGTAGTGTCATGGTACTCTTGCAGGGAGTCTCGTGGCTTTGGCTTTGTACAGTACATGGACCCTGCAGATGCTGCTGATGCACAGTGTAACATGGACAGACAAGTCCTAGGTGGAAGAGAGATCACTGTTGTGTTTGCTGAACAAAACCGGAAGAAGCCTTCAGAGATGCGGGTTAGGGAGCACTCCAGGTATACCCCTCAGTTTTTGAAGCATGCTTTACTTCCCTGATCATTAATGCACTGAGTGAGCCCGAAGTATCAGCAATACATGTGAGAACAGGATTTCTTACCCAGTAGTTCGTTGTTTTTGGTACATTTATTTAGGTTTGTCAAGAATAGATGTTCACCTTGTTAGATGTATTATTCACTGCTGTACAGCATCCCTAGCCATGGAGGAAACCATGGTGGTAGAGGGAGCAGATACAGTGGGCCAGGGGGAGGTAGTTTCCACAGGCATTCTCCAAGACAATCCCCTGCTCTTCGGTTCAGATGTAAGCATCACTTTCAGTGTCTCCTGATTAGGCTTTTCAGTCCAGACCCTATGTTGCTTATTGTGTCCTCTTTTTGTCTGTCTGCATCAGTTGTGTAGTTCTACACAATTTTCAGTGCACTCATCAATTGTGTCATAAAATTTCATACTTATTGTTCCTTCTCTTGGTGAATTGCAGCTGACACGCGATCACACACACCACCACCAATTCACATCCCAAGGTACAATTATAGTCCTAGCTTTGACCTTGAGCAGAATTTGTGGGTGGGATTAGCTTCAACTGTTAACACATGTTTCTTGTGTTTGTTACTTGTTCCTTTTGATGTCTTGAACTAGATGATTTGCTATGATTTTCTCACCATCAGGGGATGATACACCTCTAAGGTCATGGACACACTGCCTGATTGGCATGTTCAGTGTTGATTATAGCTAGTCTTTCAATTAGCTTGCAGGTGGGTGATATGTACCAAACATACCATTTATGTCCCAAAACATAATGAGCATGTATAGAGCCTGGATTGGTACACACCTACAAATGTAGGATGTCAGGTTACATTAGAATGCCTTGGAGATTTCTTGATTCTCATGATAGTTGATTATATTAGAATACCTTGGATTCTAGTGGATAATATCATTGGACAATATTTGGCACCTGTTACCTTGACACTTGCCAGGTGGAGCTCCAGCTATTCTTATCAGTGGCCTTATCGGGCAGATGCAAGTAGGCCCTAATTATCTAAATATCTGATATAGTTGGGTACTTGTACAGAGGAGATTAAATTGTTGCCTTTGTGAGCAAATCAATTTTTATGCAAATGACTGCTTGTTTGTTCAGAAATCGCATGGAACGTGAGGTAACAGCTCGTGACAGGACTTCCATTTCACCGCCTCGCTATCGTGCTGGACATTATTCACAGTCCCCTTCCCGATTCCATGATCATGAACTGTCATTCCAAAGGCAGGAGCGGCATGCTGGACCTCGCACACAGGCCACCTTCAGTGCAAAGCGGTCACAATCTCCTGTAGAGAACGGGCCTGGTGTCAATGTAACTGAGAAATCCTGGTCACGCAGGTACTATCTGTTTTTTTACATCCTGGGGTGCTCTAGCTGGCATTCAAGAGGAAACTTGCATCTGTGCAGTAGCAAAGTCTTGGATGTGGCACAACATACTGTGATTGCATTTCTAAGAGGTCTTTGGAGTCTTAAATGAATATTTTGAGTGTGGCAAATGACAGGATGCTGTATACATAGTGTGGCAATGGAAAGGGTGCAGGGCAAGAAGCTGCCAGTGTTTCTGTTTTGCTCTCCTCATGGACATGCATGTTTGTTCTGGCAGAATGGGTGCTAGCATGAACAGCAATTTTAACTTGTCTGTGTTTTACCAAGTTATCAAATTTTGACCATGTGTTTTGTATTGAACTTTTTTGCAGTCCATCACCTCGGGCCAACAACGTTGCACAAACTAGATCTTTGTCACCTGAGTAGAAAGCCCAAATCATTCACTACTTTATTAGTCTCTTGGGATTTTGTGGAGAGTTACTTTCAATGCTGATATCCATCTTCAACCATCCCCAGTTCTGCACAAAGACAGGTGAAATTCTCACATTGAATGATTCCAGCTTATACTTCAACAAAGGATATCCCTTCTTTCCATCTGTGCCAAGCTCTCTTTACCAAGATAGGAAGGAGTGCCCGCTTAATGAGTCTGGTTTTTCCCCCTTAATTGCAGTGTTATTTTCAGGAGGTACAAACCAGTGTTGGGCAGGTATTGGCTTTTGAGTGTATCAGCTGGTACTGGTCTTGGATTTTTTGAAAAAAAATTCATACTAGCCTGGTATTGGATCTGCTTTTAAACCTTGCATACCAGCTGGGACCGGGTATTAGTGTCCAAGGCTGATTTTTCACTGGTATGAGGCTATATATGCCTGGTATTCAGACTGAGATAGTCTTGGTATGAAGCCTGATCTTGTGTCAGGTTCCTAGTCCCTACCACGGCAGGTAATGTTAGGAGGCTGGTATCGCTTCAGGTCATAACAGGCGGGCCTGGTTTGATGATACCAGGGCTAGTATCAGGGTTCTAACCTGGTTACCTGCCCAATACAGGTGCCCTTTTTTGTAAGATTGGTCGATGACCAAAGCCTCCTGGGTTGTCAGATCTGATAACATATATCTCTGTACTGTATGTTCAATTCAGTGTTTTTCTGTTTACCCTTTATTGGATATTTGTCAAGCAGAGACTCAAAGCTGAATGTTAGATTTACCTTGTTTTTGTTCACCAAGAAGTGCTGCCTTTCTTTCTCTTTTGGATTAGGCTAGATACTTCACCTTATGGCCATGAAAACCTAGCAATCATTTTATGTTGAGGGCCTTAGCATAAAATGATTGCCAAGTCTTGATGACCAGTGCTTACAAGGACTTGAACTGAAATTCTCGAAAAGGTTGGGACAGGGTAAATATGGTTTCTTTACTTCAACTGTCCATAGGGTTGAGGATTCTTTACTACAACAACCTGCTTTGAGGATTGTATCATGAGTTTAGTGTATTGTGACCTAACAGTTTCATTGGTGTCTTGCAACATGTTGTTAATGTGGGAAATAATGTTTGGTTGGGTTTTACTATGTTTCCTTTGTCAAATCTATGATGGAACCAAAGTGAGGATGATACATAATAAATTTTTCTCAATTTTGATTACAAATTAAATGTGATGGTATTTTTTTAGATATGTCCTTTAATATTTTTGGCTACTTGCTCGAACCATGAAAGTATGAAAGTGGTTTTTAATTTGGAGTAATTATGGCTATTGAAAATTTCAAAAATGGCATTATTTTGGAATCATTGATTTTTATGTAGCTTTTTAGCTAAATGTAACCATAGAAAAATGGTTGACATTGGTGTTGTATTGTTGGGGCAAAGGTTCACCATTTTTCGAGAAAGAAAATGGGCTTTTGTTGGGTTTTTTTTGTTTTTCTAGTGAATAAAAAACCTTGGTTGAGAAGACAGGGAAGCACATTGTAATGTTGCCCTTTGATTGTTTCTCTTTCCCCTTCACAACATTAAGGAGGCGTGTGACTTTGCTACCCCACCCTATCTTGTGGCTTAGTCCATATGTCCATGATGAATAGGTGTGATCAAATTAATGACAATTATATCCATGCATTTAGGAGTGAGTTAGTGAAGATTGCAATGTTGATTTTCACAAACCACCTTTTGCCCCTTTTGATTGGTTGTGGTTATAATTTGTTTGCAAGGGGCCACATGTGAATGGAACTATTTGAATTCCCAATGAGCTTCATCATCAAGCCGTGTTTTTTTATAATTAAAATAATAATAATAATAATAAATTTAAAATTTTATAAATTTTTCATTTTCATTCTTCATATCTTTGTTTTTCTTTCATGGAAGTTGAAAAACTTCTATTTGTAAATTTTATTAATTTTATTTTTAGAAAATAAATTAATATCATGTTGTCAAGTGGGCAAAGTGTTCATTTTGTTGTCATGTTGACAAACAACCTTGAATGAAATGTTGTGAGCAAGGTTTTTTAGGATTTAAATTGACATCCTAATGTAATTACAAGAACAACATTCTTGAAGAAGTCATTGCATTATAAACTTTGTGATTAGTCTTTTTGATTCCAAAATCTTTGGGGAGTGTTTATTAAAACTAATATATTTGAATTGACACTTTTTACGTAAGTTTTTTCTAACTTAATTTGAAATTTGACATTTTATTATAACTGTAAAAACAACCTTGTTAAAAGATTATCATTGTAATAAAAAATATTGTGATTAGACTTTTGATTCCAAAATCTTTGTGACATGTTTATTATGATTGGCATTATGCTTAAAAGGAATGTTTTGAATTGTTTTTTTATGATTGTACTTGACAATTGTTGTGAACTCCTTATGTACATTTCATTTTTTGATTATTATTTTTATAATAAATATATTAAAATTGAAAACTCAACTTCTACAAGGTGACAACTAAAATTGCACTATATCATTTACAATAAACACAAACCTATTTAAAAGATGGTACATAATTAACTTATTTGAAAGGCTATAAAATGAAAATGTGATCCAATATTATGTTTGTTATTTTTTTATGTTCATGTGATAATTCACGTCCTTTAAATTATTCATAAAAATAAATTTATTGAATTTCACATGTTATTACCCTTTTAACCCTTCAATATTGTAGCATTTTGTTATAATTTTTTTAAATAGGAAAAACGAATAAAAATATATGAATAAAAAATTAAAATACATTGTTCATATTTTAAATCCACATATATTAATTAATTTCCTTCACCTTCTTCTTTTTTAAAATTTATTTGTTCTTACATTTCATGATAAGAATTATGATTTTACATTTGAGGAAAAAAAAAATTGTTTTCATGAAAATCATGAAATTGTGAATTATGAAAATATGGCAAGGCTATCAAAAGAATAAATTTTTTAAACTTAAAATGTCAATATTTGGTCATAGATATTCGAACAATGATCAAGTGCGAATAGGCGATGGACAAGTGGGTGAATTTAATCATGAATATTTCAAAATAAAAAATGCAATGCAGTTTCTTAATGATATCTTTTTCAAAATTCACCGTTGTTTTCATAACCATCATATTTATTATCCAATCTTTTCATTTGGTCATAATGAAAGTTAAAAAAACTATCACCATTGAATTTGATTAACACAAATGAAATCTTTTGAATAACCAATTTATCGTAATTCAAATAATGTGAAAAGTTCGAAACATGGGTCTTGTTGAAAAATGATTTATATCATGTTTTTGAGGTGGGATCCTTTTGTATATGTTTCATAAGAATAAATGTTATTGTTTTAAATCATTATGACAAGAATTGAACGTGAATACATTTTTTTTTGTAATGGTTTACATTATAAACTTTACATAGAAAATTGAATAAGATATCAAGATAATCTTCTTAGTATCAACTCATACATGGCAAGGGTATTTATGTTCAATTAATTATTTTATTATTATTATTTTATTTTATTTCCAATCCAAATGTTTTAATGTGTCACATAATGTTTTGAAATAATTTAAGTTGATTATAATAATAATAATTAGATAGTATAATTGATAAACTTAATTCATTTTTAAAATCCAAAACATAAAAAATTTGAGATGGTATGGACGTCATGTATTCTTGTTTGATAATGACATCCCTTTAAAAGCTAATATGACATGTGATGAACACGTTTTCTTTTATTAAACATATATTTGATGTTTAATAAGCTCAATGTGAACATAAACTAATCATTTTTTGTAGTGTAAAACATTTTCAAAGATAAATATGAAAATAATCATCCCATGTATAATAATCATCTTTTAACAAGGTGTCTAAAAGTACCAAAATTTCATTTTTTCTTTAATTTTGTTGAATCCTAACAAATTTCATATTATTTAGATGAATTTGTTTTTCTTAAATGAATTTGAAAACAAACACTATGTGTTGCAATTGGTTTGTACATGAATTATTATTATATTATACGTATTTCAAAGGGTTTCCATGTGTATATGCTTATTTTTTAAAAAGTTATTAATGAGATTTAGAATTGTTTCACCTTACTAAAAAATGATGTGAAAACATTTTTTGAAAATCCTTCAGATTTAACGGTTTATGTACAACATTTTTGACATCGAATATAACATATGAATGAATATATTGTCATCATTAAAGTTGAATCAATACATTGTCATCATTAAAGTTCAATTGATAGAATATTTCAGCGCATTTAAACACGCACTTTTAATTTTAATTATTCAATAAAGAATTTTGTTTTCCCTCTCCACATATTAAAATCAATGGTGCATTGATAAATGTCTTTTTGATTCAAAACAAAAGCTCGAATGATGTGCAAAAAGAAAATAACGATATTCCATTGTTAATTGTCATTGTATTTTTGTTAGAGTCAAATTATGAAACCGACCTTTGACACTGATTAACATGGTCAATTTTGTGAAAGTGCAACTTAGAAATCTAATAAATTTATTCAAATTCAATTTTTTTATTGAGCCAAATAATGAACAATCATGGGTACAAATTACAATTTTGATGCAAATATAAAAATAAATGTTCGAATAAGTACCCAACACAACTTGCAATTGTGTAGAACCTAAACATGTATGCAAAAATACAATTTTTATCTATGAAAAAATTAGAAATTTTTTATTTTGAAAGTTTCAAATGTCGTTGATGGTAAACTGGTGTGAAGGTTTATTCCACTAAAGCGTTTCATTAAAAATTCAATAAAAAAAATTATACAGAAAAAAATAAAATGTTATATGAAGGTGTTACAACATTTGTGAACAAATAGTTTGTTACTGAAAAAATTATTCAATTTTTTCAAAAATAAATGAAAAAAATATGAAAACAAGTGCAAAATGATTTAGTAAGTCGAATGATACTCTATCAACGAAAAAATAAATAAAATGCACCTAAGGAAAAAAATGACCTAATTATATATATACACATCGATGTTTAAAATTTGGAGCAAATTGACATAGGAAGCCTTTATATAAATATGACATATATTGGTCATAAACATTTCATATTTTAATTATCTTTTCATTTAATTTACAATCAATAACATTAAAGACAACATCTTCTATTTAAATTATTTCCACACCATACCATAGTAGGATGTGTTAATCTATGTTTTAATATATCATGTTTTAATTTATACATTTTTTAATAATGAACATTTTCAAATATCATATGAAAATTTAAAATTCAGATATTACAAACAAAATATTCTCCAAAGTTGAATTATCAAATTTATGTGTTCCAACGTGTCACATTTAGTTTTTACGTGTATATAATAATTGATAATGTTACATAATGTATGAATATGATAATGCATTGAATTGATAAGTTTTATTAATTAAAAAAAAATCCAAAGGAATTAAATGATGATTTGTTTTTCAATCAAAATAAATAGGAAAGTTATGAATGTCATATACAAAAGTTGAATTGAAATTGAAAATATGTAATATGATTATATATATATATAGTTATTAAACATATCTTTTAAAATTCTTATTTAAATTTTTTTTTAATTTCAATCATTATCAAATTATGTATAGCAAACATATGTTTCAAACCAATCCAATCAAGGAAAATAATATAATTATGCAAATTAAATCGTCAAAATATATTTTTTGTTTGATGAACATTTGGGAATTTTTTTTATAGAAAAACTTTTAAATAAAAAAAGTCTTATGAATAAAATATATGATCCATCAATAAAAAGGTGTGAAATATTTTCACTTTGTTTTATTGGTACTTTAATTATATCAAATTACATATGGATCAATATATCAATATATTAAATTATATGTATACTTTAAAAGGTAGACTTTTAAATGAAGGATATGCAACAAAAAATAATAATAAGATGCACATGAAAGTTAAAAAAGATATCAACGATTTTTTTATAAAAATTATATATATATAACTTAAATATCATCAAACTACATATATATTAATATATCAAAATATCTTTATCAATGTATATATAACTATAAATTAATGCATCATATAATACACATCAAATTATATGTATCAATACATGAACCATCAAATGAAAAGAAATTTTTTTTGAGGATAATGAAATGAAGTTTAGAAAAAATACATTAAAAAACACATAAGATTTTTCAAATGTGTCAAATGTCTGTCACTTTGTTGAAATATTGTTTCAATTGTATAAAACTAAATTTATATTAATATTATATTTTATGCATTAGTGTATCATGTAGTAAAATTACAATATTTTGTTATTAAATATTAATTCAAATATTTTTAGTTTGTGTAGTGTGAGGTAATTTTTTGTCCCCTATTCATAGTTCTAAAAAATGATTATACTAAAAAATACACATGCTAACAGTGAAGAAAAAATGTTTGAATGCATATCTAGATATTAAGTTACATTTGTAATTGAAAACAAATAATTTGCCTCGTATGCATCGTATGTGATTTCTTTTAGTAACAATTCACTTCACATTGATTAACTTTTTTCATTTCTATAAACATCTAACCATGATGAACTAAATAACTTCACATACATGATTTTTTTCAATGATGTTTTGAATGAATTAATTAAATAAGGCAAAATATTCATCAAAGGTAAAAAATTCAAGATATCACCAAATGTAATGTTTTAAAAACCAAAATTATAATATTGACCCGACTCCACTTAAGTAGACTTCATTTCATGCCAACAAATTAAATAACTTGACTTTAATTCAAATTAATAAATACATTTTTTAAATTCAAATTTTTCAAATTTTAAAATTTTATATTAAAATGTCATTTACCTATATCAACTTTTGAAAAGCAATCAAAATGTTTAATTTAACAATAGTTATTTAAATGATTTTAAAATTATATTCTAAAACCTTAATGGGTTTTCAAAAGCAGAATGTTCAAATGGATAAAATACCTTTAATCACTTAAATCGTCATTGTCATCACATACTTTATTCAAATTTAGCTTGTATTAAATCATTGGAAACTAATTATAAAACATGCTTACTCATCAAATCGCAAGTTCTACACCTAAATGAAAAAAATATTATGTTACATAATCCAAAAACGTTTTATGAATTTTATTCAAAATTTTAAGTTGTAAACCCATTCTTATTCATTTCCATCAATTCAAAAATATTTTCAATATTTTTTTCCAACATTTTCCTTTTCTTCCTAGGGTTCAAATTAAAAATCATGTTTTAAAATAGAAATTCAAATGATCAAAGTTGGTGTCTCTAAACAGAAAAGAATGAAAATAGTAAAACAAAATCTTCAACTTGGTGACCAATGAAATGGTGCAAGCTTGGTTGCTTTTGAAAAAAATCTAAACTTGTTGGCCAATCGAAAAACATTTTTGCATGGTAGCCTTTGGAAAAAGAAGGAGAAGAAGAAATATCCATTTCACTTCCTTACATTTTCCACCCCAAAAGATTTTTTATAAACCTTATTCCTATTGATTTTAAAGTTTTGTTTACCATGGTTGTAGACAGTTATTTCACATTGAGGTTCAAACATAATTAAGGTAGTTCATTTGAGCTTCAAGAATTCAATTCAAAGACCCCAAATTCACCTTTTTTGTCACTTTTCCCATGACGTGTCTTTCATTTCGTCATTTTTTTTCATGTCAAATGCAATAATTTTGTTCCAAATCTACTATATTAATTCAGGTTGTCTGTGCGTGCGTCTGTCTAACACGACAATTCTGCATTTTAATTCACCGGCAGAACCGGCCTCTGCATTTTCTATGGCAAAACTGGCCTGCAGGTCGTGGTGACGTCCGTTTGTGACGAAGCTCGGGTCCGTCACAGAAGGCCGACCGGGCCCAGCCAGGCACTCCCGGACTCCTAGATTTTCACCGACCGGGCTCGCCGTGAGGGGTGCCGGGCCGGGTCTGTCACAGAAGGCTGACCGGGCCCAGCCAGGCACTTCCGGACTCCCAGATTTTCACCGACCGGGCCCGCCGTGGGGGGTGCCGGGCTGGGTCCGTCACAGAAGGCCGACCGGGTCTAGAATGATATCTTTTCACTTCAACTATCCAGATTCGCCCAAATTTCAATCTAACGGTTAAAATCGTTTTTCTCCCAACCCCAGAATGTTTCTCCTTAGAAGCTCGCTTTCCAAATGAACAGTAAGGATTTGATACATTTCACCACATCCAACGGCTACGAACCGTGGTGCTAAGAGAACCGTGCCAAGTAAGAAATTTCAAAAGAGCCCGGTTGCGAAGGTGGGGCCAATTTCCTTAACGTATCTTTTCGGAAGAATAAAAATCGATCGGTATGGATGTGTCCAATTTTTAATCCGATGGATAAAAATAAGAGAGGGTAAATATTTTTTTAAAGAGAATTAAACAACGAAAACAAGGATGGCAACAATAGGTACCTATAGTGGCCGAAGGTCACGGGCACCCACTAGTATTATATAGGCCTCTAAAATATCTATGTTTTCACTTATGAAAGTGAAAATAATAAAATTTATCCATTGTGGGCCATGATTTATTAATGGTGTAAAATTCCTAGAATTTTAATTTTTTGAATTTTTTTACATTACAATAGGGCATTTGGTTCTTGTCATATTCATACATTTTATACACATTAACACATAAGGTGTTTGTGGTAAAAATCTTGGGTCAAAAATAATTGTTTAGACATTCTTAACAAGTCTTTGAACTTTTTTTTTCATGAAACAAAATGTTGATTTTTTTCAAAGATTTAATAAAAATATTTAAACTTGTTTAAATTTGACATTTAATGCATAAAATAATACCTTTGGAATGTATCTATCTATGAAAAAAATCAAACTTTCAATGTGAATTTGTTATTAAATTTCTACAACATGTTTAAATGGTGGGGTTTAATGAATATAAAGTGAGATTAATCCCTTGGGTACCCAATCATGCATTGACCCATTGTTCCCTTCTTTCCCTTTACCTATAAATTACACTCATGTGTCTTAAAGTATCATGTTTTGCCACATTAATTGCTAAGTTGATTTAAATAAATAAAAAATCTTCGAATTCATGGCCTCACATATTCATGATGCCATAAGTGAACGAAAAACCGCCCCAATAGTCGTCCTTAAATTTGGCACTAACTCAACACCCTGAGGATGAAGATTTTGAATCGTGAAAGGTGCGCAATTATCTCGAAATTAAACCCTTTTGAACATAATGTTATTAGATTTTTTCGAATTTTTATACCATGACGATTTTGCTACATGTTGACCTTGCTTTTAATGATAAACCCAAAATTGTTTGCAAAAAAATTTATGATATTAAAAACACCTTAATGTTTGCATGGTTTTTAATTATTAAGGTTAGATACTATCATTAGTTACACAATTCGATTCATTGAGTTCTTTTTAACAACAAGGCATAATATTTAATTTACACCAAGCAATGCATTTTAGATCTCCTATAGTTTTGAACACCCATTGTGGCATAACATAAGACTCAACATGTGGTTGTAGGTCATTTTTGGGTTTATCCACAACTTGAATAAAAACTTTGTTTATTTTGAAATTCATATTGCAATTACCCTTTTATCACACTACTCAAATTAATTATTATGTTGTTTCAAACTGATTTTACTTGCTTATGATGCTTGAAGATTGTTTTTAACTTATTTTCATTGGACATCTTCATTACCACACTCCTAAATGTTTCAAGAATTTCAAATCATCCTTGTTTGGGTTGTAGTGCACCACAATTATTTAAATATTAAAATGAGAGCAACATTTTGTTGAATAGTATGAATTTTATTATTCGCTTCCAATCCAAACCTTTTAAAAATGTGTCACCCCCAATTGTGTAATTGAAATTCTAAAATTACAATTATAAATTTTTGTCCAAGAAAATTAACCTTTCACGTCATTCAACCCCTAATGACCATGCGTTCCATTTGTGTGTTTGCACATTCTCCAAAGTGTATAGGTGTGTTGATTTGTTCTTTGCATCGGTTTTGTAAATGTTTGAGATTCACATTTGATTGAAGTTTTTTTATTTTGTGAGTTCTTGAGATTTTTTTTGTTTTACTAGTGGTGGTTTGTGTTAATCACTACCCATTATAATTTGAAATGATTAAAAACCTTTAATAACCTTATCACACTTTTAATATTCATAATTTAATTTTCAAAAATTGAAATTACTATGCATGGATGTGTTAGTAGGGTTCACATGTAAGATATAAAACATAATGAAGATATTCATGCTTCTATTCATGAAAAACCCAAGGGTATTTCTTTTGGTGTTTATTTATCCATATGTTCCAAAGGCAAAATGAAAATGATCATGCATGTTTTAAAATAACAAAGGTGAATTTCTTTTTCAAAATACATATATGACGGTTATTGAATTTTTATATTTATGGTTATTGTAAATTGTTAGCATATAAGAAATTATTAATACCATATTCACATCTTGTGTGACCAATACACCCATGAACGATTATTTTATCACACATGACAAATCAATGATTACATGTAAAAACTTGACACCTAGTTTACATTTCCTACAATTTTCAATGATAACCAAATGTTATTTGCCATGTGTGTGTTTTTTTTTACATTAAAAATTTGTTGATACAATATTAATCAATTCAATTGAAGGTTGTCATGCATGCTTAAACATTATAAAGGTTTTTTAAATACATGGACAAAAAGTTACCACATTTTTATGTTTATGGATACTTTAAAATAATTGTTCATGTATCAAAAAATAATAATACATTACTTGCACATTTGTGAACAATACACTCAACATATCACCACATGTGAAAGAATGACATTTAATTTATGTTTCCCATCACTTCTCAACTATAACCAATGTCTGTTATTTGTCATTTTAAAAATAAATTGAAGAATTCTTCATACATTATTTTTTCAATTAATAATTGTTGTCTTAAACATAACAAAAGCAAAAAATAAAAATACATATCAACAAGAGGTTGTTATGTTTTCTAGGTCCATGGTTATTATAAAGTAGATGTATAAAAAAAATTAATAAAACATTCATCTTTTTTCACACATCACAAATAAATGGTTACATATTGAAAATTATCACCTAATTTACATTTCCCAACACTTTTGAAAGATAATCAATTGTTATTTGCCATGTGTTTTTGTCATGCAATATGAATTTGTTTATATACTAAGGATTTTTTAATATATTAAATGTTATTTTAATTGAAATTTGACATGCACATGTGTGTAGACATACAAGTATTTTTTGAAAAAAACATGGACAAGAGGTTGTTATGTTTCCAAGTCTATGGGTAAGTTAAAATAATTTCTCATTTACTCAAAAACCAATAAATGTTAATGGTACATGGTGTGAACAATACATTTAATATATTATTTATATTCCACATTTCACAAATAATGGCTACATATGAAAACTTAACATTTAATCTATGTTTCCCACCACTTTTTGATAAAAACCGATTTATATTTATAATGCTTGCATTTTTAAAATTATTCAACAAAACATTAATGATATGTAATCACCATATTTCTCAAAAAAAATAATCATAATGGAATATTACACCAAAGGTCAATCCTAATTATCATTTTTTAAAATTAAATTTTCTCTCATATAAATATTTCAAGATGTGTCATGTATGATCATTTCAATTTTCCACAATGGGGTCTGTGAAACATGAATTCAACAATGGGTAACATTTGAAGATCCTTTCATACATAGATGGATTAGTACAATAATACAATGACATTAATATGTGAATGCATTAATGCATCAATACACTGTATATTGATGTATTACATATGAGACATAAATATTTTATTTTGATACCTTTGATATATGAAACTTTGAAATATGTGAATAAAAAATTTCATATGAAATTATCACAAGTGCATGATTTACAACATCAACTTGAAATTTTGATCAATTTGAAAACTGTATTATGCAACAAAATATGCCATTAGAAGAAAAATGACGTCTTGCAATGACAAAATTTAATCATGATCATGCGATGATACACAAATGTTTTATATTCTATGGACAAGATGCGAGGTTACCCCATGGATTTCCCCAAATGAATATATATATTTTCACCTTTTTCTTATCCATTTTCACCTTTTTTGAGATTGGGCAAACCTTTGTTACAAACACCTACTAACAAAACTAGGCAACCATTGAACCATGTAGTCTTGGTTTCCGCAAATTTTTCCAAGTTTGAATACCTTGGGCCTAGTTTGAAAATTGTGTCTAGATTCATGTGCACATTCTCCAAGGTTGAAGATTCTATAAGTATCAAGTTTTGTGATGCTTTACAATTATTAAAAACTAAGTACCTATTAAAAAAAATTAACCGATTTAATGATTTTTCCAATAATGTTCTATTTGCCTACCCAAAACACTTCAACACTTGTTGAAAAGTTTTTTTCACAATTTCAATTTTAGTTCCAAATTTAACAAAAGGCTAGTTCCGTCATTTAATTTTTTTACCAATTTTAACAAACTTGGTGTCAAGTTTGGGTCACAAGAACTTGAACCCTTAAGTTTAACCCTACCAACATTGGTGGAGATGTTGCAATTCATATTTGAGAAATGCATAAAAGATTATATGGGAACTTGTTTTAAAACAATTTAGTGTTTTAAGAAAATTTAGTGGAACGAATCTTCACTTTATTATGACAAAATTCAAATACCCAATATCAATTAGAATTGAAAAACATTCCATGAAACTCTACAAAATTATAATCACAATTGACAATAAGATTTAAAACTATTTCTTCAAAACATGGAACCAAATGGAAACTACATTGTTTTGTAATCCCTTGTTTATTTAGATAAAGGCAACAAACATTCAATTTTTAAAAAACAAGGTCACAAATACTAATGGTTACAAATAAATAATTATTTTATGTTATGTATATATATAAAGGAAGATAATTTATTTGGCTTGTATTTTTATAATAATATTAAAAAATTGAGTTAAAAAATACACCAATCTAAAAAGGGAAGGGAGGAACACAAAGAGAAGATCAATATTTATAATCAAATTAACACTTAAAAAAATAAATTAATTTAAAAATTATTAAAAATTACTTATTATATAAATTAAAAAAAAACACCCACCTTAATATAAATATCAAGCCTAGGTTTTAAACCCTCACTAATCATGTGAAGCAAATTAGATAAACACAAGAGAAAGAATCCTAAAATAAGGCCAAGCCTAGACAAGACCTTGTCTAGAGCAAGATCTCGACAAACCAAATTCAATTTTGTATTGTTTTCTCGAATGTTTAAATGATGGTGGAAATCGCTTATGTATGCAATTAATTGTATTTCGTATAGGCTAGTGTCACTTGTAATAGGGTTTAGGGTTTAGGATAATGTTTATTGAATGAATTTTGAAAGGGGAAAATGGTACACCTTCTTCTTTAGTCTAAGTATGAAATCTAATTTTTCATTGGAATTTTGTTCAATTTCCATTGACTAATGACTTTTCCCATAATAATAATAATAATATTATTATTATTATTATTATCATAATTATATTTCATATTTAACATATTTTAAATTATAATTTATTTATTTATTTATTTTGGGAATCCATAGCTTCTTTATTCAAATTCAGAGAACAACCAAAAAAGGTAAAGAAATGAGAAATGAGCCAAAAAGGAGATGAATGAATATTTGAACCGTGAGCACTCCTCGTGGATGTCATCCCATTCGGCTTACTATCATCCTCTTCCTTATTCATTCATTCATCTATCCACCGATGGCGTGAGGGAAGAGAGACGAAGAAAGCTTTGTTTCTTCGTTTGCTTGCGTTGCACACGACGCTTTTGTGTGCATTGCGGTGAACAAAGCGCTTGCAACGAGCAACTATCCGACTTCAATAGACAATCTGATACTCTGCTGCTGAAGAGAACAAGCGGTTTTTTTTTTTGGCATCCCCCCTCCCCCCCCCCTTTTTCCCCTCCTTTTTTTTTTTTTTTT
>Ga0209208_10003173_pt1 | contig 23663 bp, 13 predicted proteins | sample S1TSphfallax_3_FD_187694 | JGI IMG/M metagenome (GOLD analysis project Ga0209208, IMG submission 187694) | Host-associated microbial communities from peat moss isolated from Minnesota, USA - S1T2_Fd - Sphagnum fallax MG (SPAdes) (version 2) | ecosystem: Host-associated > Plants > Peat moss >...
GGAAGCCGGGAGCGTGCTACCAAGTCCCAATTCCGCAACTTGACTTTGTGAGACCCTCACTTGGGTTTCACCCCCGTGACTTGGGAGCGCGTCACGTTGTGGCTCGCGTCGGGACATCTGAGAGGAAGATCGTTAAAGGTGACCGTTGGGGGTGACCTTCGCGCGCTCCTCCATCGCTCCTTTCCGAGATTACTTGCGCGATCTTATTTGGGCAGGGACATCTCACCGGGCTGCTGAGCGCGGCCGAGACCTCCGGTGTTCGGATCGCGCTCCTCTCCTCTTTGCTCAGCAGACTCCCCGGGAGGGGAGAGCTTGGCGTGGAAGAGGTAACGTGAGATCTTTGCACAGGCGGAGTAATAGATCCGTTGGTGGAAGGTAGATCCTCACTACTTGTCGGAGTGGGGAGCCAGGCGCCACTGCCGCTAGGGTTCGGTTTACTTTTGAATTTGCCGAGACCTTGCCGCACGTTGCGACCCACTTTCCTAATCCTATTAACTACGAAAAAAAATTCATTGAGTCTGGAGATCTGAGGATCTTCAGACTCTGAATGAATATTCATCTTTACCATTGAAAAGCGCTCAAGAATCGATCAAGAAAAGGTGCATTGTGCTTCGGAAAGAGTGGGTCTCTTTGATACGCGCCCCGGGAGCAGACTGCGGAGCGGAGCGTGCGAAGCGTCGCAGAGAACCCTGGGAGAGTGGGGAGCTGCAGAGAATACTATATGGGGGAAGGTGGTGGCTTCCCCTGAGTCCGAGCCGTGGTGAGTTAAGTGAGTCCAAGGTTGCCCGTGGCTAGTCCCAACACCAAAAGGGTGAGGAATGAGTTCTAACCAACTTGTGGTTGGTTTTGGATGCAGGACCGAATAACTAAATAGTTTGTCCCTTTTCCTAGTCTAATCTCAGAACTTCTAGCACGCCCCTCTCACCCCCTTTAGTGCTGGAAGTTGGGAGTGGCCCCAAGTTCCAACTCCTTCCGCATCTCTACATAGTTAGACCCTCAAGTAGGTCTATCAAGGAACTCGGGAGCGTGTCATAGAAGGCATGACATTGTTATGGTGACAAAAATGAAAAAACACAAACAACCCAAGGATTTCAAAAAAGATCATGCTGAAGATACAAGTAGGATATTTACATTTACAAACGCACAAAATGTTAACAAATCATGGTTTTTGCAAACAATGATGATGATGGAGTGATAGTAACAAGGATTATTGTTTCAAATCATGAAAGAATTGTATTGGGCAAAGAATGATTGCTTGTTTACTTGCGTGATGCATGACAAAGATCTATTTTTACAAATACTTGAAGGAAGAAAAGGTAGTATGAACCTTGGAACGTCAACATTAGGAAGTACTATGGTGGTACATCTTTTTTAAAACATTCATTGCAACCTTATAAGCAAACTATGAGCATACTTGAAAAATAGTGCATGATGAACCTTCAACATATGTAGCAGGGCTTCGTGAACATTTGACAAGTGGTGGCATGGTTTTGAAAACATTCGATGAATGGCAAAATTAAGATTTCTAAAACTTTTGACACAACTATGGAATATTTTTCAAAATTTTCAAAACCTTAAACTAGTGTCAAATTAGCCAATGAATTATGGTATTAGCTTTACCATTCCTAAGGATCATTTATTGAAATTTAAAATTGAATAAAAGAGTTTTAAAACTAAACAAATTATGCACAAACAACTATACATTAGAATTTTATCCAATGTAATGAAGTGTTGAAAACACATTCTATAAGCATTGTAGGTGTACCACAAGGTTTTAAAAGATAAGGGATAAAATCAAAATAAGTCCACACAATGGAGATAATCAAAATATATGCAACACAATTGAACATAATAAGCTTTTTCACATCAATATAATGGATTGTAATGTGTTATTTTTTGATACATAGATTCAATTATATTGATATTTTTTTTAAAAATGAAACAAAAAATCATTAATTTAAAGTAGTAACAAACTTTCAAAATTGTTGATTCAAGTGTGAACATGTACAAAATGGCAAAGTTCACAAGTTGAAAATAATATGTAGGTGGGGAAAAGGAAAATTTTACAATAAATTTTATTATCACAATATTTAAAATTTGATTGTTGCATGAGTGTTGGGCTTGTGTGTGGAATAGGATACAATGGCTTCACAGGGCTTAGAACAAACAATTTGAATTGGTTGGTCATAATGATTGCCCCAGGTGATAACATTTAAATGGTAGTCTCTCACCTTATACTGTCCAATTTTGTATGTTTATGAGTGGGGCCAGGAAAACAATCAACCTTGAAGACCTTAATTAAGCAAAGGGTCTTTATTGCTGTCTGCTTCTTTTTCCAGGACTATCCATTTGCTCATCCAACAAGATATGTCTGGAGCTGTCCAGGTACATTTTGGTCCTCCCCATAATAGACTTTGGGTCCTATTATACACACTTTGGGCCAGTAATAGATTCTATTACCACCTGAAAACACACATTATGCAGACACAAAATGTGCAAAACAAAGACCCAAAGTCTATAATGGGTTGCATCAACATGTGTCTGGGCAACAAGGGAAAAAAAAAGAGTACTGCCTACAATAAGGACCCTTTGCTTACTTAACATTAAGTTCCTGATCAACACACCTATGTTGGATGTGATAAACAAAGTATGAAGGCCCTAATATGGGGTGTGTGTGGACAAGTCTTCTTGGGTCTAACTGACCTAACCATTGTTCAAAATCCACATGTCAATCGTGTAAATCCACATTCCCAGACTAGTCCAAGGGCATTAAATTTCCAAAAGCTGGTTGTCAATTTTTTTCCCATGACACTTGCCAAGTATCACAGGGAAAAAACTGCAACAAGTTTTATGTTGTGTTAAGACTTAAGACCAAGGGAGTGGGTTGAATGGGAATAAAGGCCCCCTCCTGGGTATTCCTACAAAGCCGGCACCTTGGGCTTTCACCTAAACCCTTACACTACACTAAAATAGTCAGGATTAATCATTGTTTTCAAATTGAAGACTTAGGATCTTTGGAGGATTGTGGTTGTGGTAACTTAGGTGATGTCACTTGGGTTATGATTAGACTAGATTGGGGTTGTAGTATTGTTTTTGGTGAAGGGTTTGTTCACGCACTGGGTGAACCAGCACCCACATTGGTACCATGGTAAAAATCCCCAAATCCATCTAAATAATTGCTAAATATTTCAAATATCCCATGCTTCAACTAAATCAGGGTCTTTGAGTTCAAATCTAACATTTTTTGGGGCTTTATATGGCCACTAAGAAGCCTCACTCAAAAAGGTAAAGGTACCAACGTGGGTGCTGGTTCACCCTAGCTATTTTTCGTTCTATTTCAATCTCCAATTTGGTAGCATCATATAACTGTTAGCAAATTTTCACTTATGTAGAATTATTACTTGTCAGGGCTAATATTGTCTAATGTTGTTGATGTTATTATAATATGTAAAAGGTAGAATGCCAGGTAATAACTATCAGTATTTGATTTCCTATCAAGGTTTTTTCCCCTAATAGCCTTCCATGTTTCAGTCCAGTTTTTTTTTCTGGCTGAATATTGTCTGATTTCTATATATATAAATGGTGTGCTCCAAGTACAAAGGGAAAAAAGGGAAATGTTTTAGAATGTCTACCTGAAAGTGTACATCCATGGCCATAAGGAATCACAACACTACGTTGGCTACATACTCATTGGCATGGGATTGTTCATTTCTAGCCATTCCTTTAGTCATGATTAGATCTTTAAATGATAACTTTTGTAAGGTGGCTACATCTTGGCCTTTCATGTTGCAAATACTTTTGCTCAAAGAGCTGGCCATTAATTGGCAATAGTAAATTAAAATTGTAGCTTATAGTTACCACCTTACAATTTGGCTTGTAGCCACTAGCAAGTTGCCATTGTTTCCTTGATAAAAATCCTCAAAATATAGTGACACTATAATCTAGATTACATAATGTGCACTATACAATTTGCCACAATTGACTACTAAATGCATTAGTTAAAGCTTCAAGTGTTATTATTGTTAATTGCCCATTGATTAGTAGCTTAGTAAACTTCATACATTGCTTGTGACAATTATGTAACTTAGGATACTAATAACCAAAATGCAAATTTGGTGGCTATTAGCAATGGTGCATGCAACGATGCAATCTCAACATGAAGGTGGCTTGTAGCCACGTAGTTACAACTTATGCATAGTTGTTGGAGCTTCGATTGAGATTTGGATGTTAGGAACTTGTAATTCACTTTAGATTATATTGGATTTAACTACATTGTGTAAGTCTTAAATGATAACTAATTGGATAATGTAGGTACAGTAAACTCTCTCTAAACTAATATGTGCGCACAGGCCCGTGGTGGCCCTCATACTTAATCTAATATTGTGTAAACTAATATCTTTCGGCCGGTCCCAAGGATATTAGTTTAGAGAGAGTTTACTGTAATATGTATTAAGAATATTGTTTCAAGTAACTATGTATTGCTACAAAGCAAATAGCATTTGTGATTTTGCAACATGGGAATGTTACATTTCAAATTTCTAGATGTTTTCATTTTGCAATGGTTCTACATATTTGTAGGATTCATTTCTAGACATGGGGTGTTATGTTTTGGGTGTTTACATGTTGGGTCATAAGTGTTTGGAATGTAGAAGGTGTTAGGGTTCTTGGGAGTTTTGATAGTTTTGGGATTTTGGATCTTTTGGTATTGGGGCATAGTGCTTGGAACTTGGGATCCAAGAAGTTGGAGGTTAGGAGAGTTTCCAAGTTGGAATCTAGAAGGTGTTAGGGTTTTTGGGTTTTGGGGAAGGTTCATATTTCAATTAAAGGCAAAATAATTTTAATTATGATTGACTTGGAGAACCCTTACAAACCATCCCCTTGTTTTTTTATTTCATTTAAATCATAGGTTTTGTTATTGTGGAACTTCCCATAAAAATTATAATAATTATTATTATACAAATAAAAAATGGTAGGATTTTTGGGTGCCTCAGTTTAGTTGGGCAAAGTTGGAAATGGTTGATGGGGTCTTGGTTTTTGTGAAATGTGTTGTTTAAAAATTCATCACCAATGTGGCCAAGGACATTGAGCCCAATCAAAACAACTTGGAGAAACACATGGGAAAACATCAAATAAAACACAATGTCCCTAATAAAGGTTTGAAAAACAATCAAGTTTATTATGAGAAAAATAACAAACATTTTTGGAACTTGGTGTTATTTGCTATTTGATGACCTCATTCTTTTTTACAACAAGTGAGTGTTGATATGGTAATGAAAAATTGCCACAAGAATGTGCAATTTGTTACACTCTTCAACATTTTGCAAAATAGGTGACCATGGTTAAATTTGAAGCTTTGAGGCCTCTATATGAATACTTAAGAATGAAAAACATGCCCAAGAAGCATTGGAGTGGTCCTTATGGGTGGGAAATTGGCAAACACATTCACCTACAAGTTTTGGAGGCCTTGAAAGTAGTAGTGACAAGAGCAAAATATTTTTTAATCACCTATGATGAAGTGACTTCAATTAATAACCAACAATGGTTATATCTCCACATTTATGTGGTAGATGCATTCCCTTGTTGCTATTTTTTGTGTAGGTGGTCAATGGGTCCAACATTGATAATTTGACCAAGTGCATAATGCATTCATTGTTGTGAAAAGGAGGTTTGGATCTAAATTTTGTAGCAATAAATATTACTTTTGGTGTATATGACGTGAATGTTTTTCAAGGTTTGAAATCTAGTGTTATAATCCAAATTTGTGAATCCTAAGCTTCTTTTAGTTTGGGTATGCATTTTGTATCTCATTGCACCAATTTTGAAGTGTAGAACTTGTCTATTTTTCCTTTGGTGCATAAATTGAAAGGGTTATTTCAAGCTTTCTATCAATACTTCTAGAAAAGTTTAAAAAATCATTTGGAGTTCACCAAATTGACTAACATCATGGAAACTAAAGCTCTTGAAGAATGATAAAATAAGATGGATTTCCAAGTTCAATTTAATCCAAAGGTTCATGGCAATATACAAAACTATTTTGGTGAACATGGACTTGGACATGCCCATAAGTTATATAACCAATTTTGACGTGTTGGTTGATTTTGACATTCTATTGTCACTTTTTTTTATATCTTCTTTATGTTAACATTAATGCATAGTTTTCAATCAAATTTTCACGAGCAAAAAATATCTTTGTTTGCAAATCCATCATTGCAATCAATATTTTGTCAAGTAGGGAAGTATTCTTCATGTGTTGATCCTACCACCAAATTTGGCCCAAATTCATTTTGTGTGTACCATTCATTGTTGCATGTGTTCATGAAGACATCACTCTATAGTGGATTTAACTTTCTAAATCCTTTGTTGAACATCTCATTGCAATGACTAAATGATGAGGGACAAGGTCTATGTAACAAAGGGGGTCCAAGATTTATGTCACAAGCTAGTAGGTATAAAACTAGTGACTAAATAGAGTGGAAGCATCAATTACAAATTTTCCATAACCTCAATTTGGATTTTGTGATTTTTTAGGATGTATATTTTGTGCTCATTAACCGATTTTTTTGTTTTTGGGTTCATTTCACATGCACGTGTTGAATGCATAATTTTTGTTATTTGTTCTTCCAAGCTTTTTATGTTGGTTTGTTTTGTATTTGTTGAGTGTTTGGTTGTTGGCAACTTGCTTATGTTTTTCTTGGGTTAATTTTATTGTGGAAAATTTTGCCAAATCCTTCCTAATAGAATTACACAATTGTTTCTTTCACATGATATACTTGATGCATTTAGCATCATGTACCCTTAATATTGGCTTCAATAAGTTGCTAAAGACTCCTTGAAACATTTTGTTGTTTTGAAATGCCAATTTGTAGGAACCGAATTTATTTTCCTAAAAGAAAAATGTTATGCCAATTTCAATACTAGAGATCTTTTATGGTTTGACACTTGACATGCAACAAGGCTTCTTTGAAATCACTATGAAAAGTCAAGTCACAAATGCCGTGTGATTTCCCCTTAATGGCAACCTTGTTGTTTAGTTGTGGTGTACCATTTCATCTTTTAAAATGTTATGCCATAATCTACCTAAATATTTTAAACTTGTTGAAATAACAAGTGTTTTTGTTCTTGAAAATGTGTAGGTTGAGAGGTGTTTTTCCAATTTGAAATTCTAGAAATCTAACCTCCATAATATGTCGGGTCTTGATCTTCCCATGGTTGTGAGGATGTTTCGGCAACAATTTTTCACATTAGTTCACTTCCTTCACAAGGATGTAATCGAATCTTCGAAGAATGAAAACAAACACTATGGTGATGCTTAGTTTATAATTGTATCATTTTAAAATTTCACATTTTGTTGATTAATCTTTTAAGTTTCCATGATGTAAACATGTTTAGTGTTTCTATTGTTGGAAACTTGAAACTTTAACTCCAACTTTGGCTACAATGTTCAAAACCTTAGACTTAGAAAGGTGCCATCCATAATCTCGTATTTGATTCCTTAAACAACATTGCGTCCAAACTCCCATATCCTTTTTATATTTTTTTGTTGCATTTGGGGTTTTTTATGTGCATTGTATAAATTGTGATAAATTATAAGATACATCTTCAATTTTGCATCTTCTTTCTTCATGAATCAATAACATATGTGGATTCTAAAATTGTTTGTATCTTTTGCATATTTTCATTTTTGAACTTTCAAGTTTCAACTCATGTGTTGATTAAACATTTTGTTTAATTTTTGTAAGCCACTTATGTTATAGTGAGAAATTTAGAAGTTCAATTTCTCTATAAATCACACTTATATAATGCATTGTTCATAGTTTGCAAATTGAAATTGTAAAATTACAACTTTTTTATTTTTTAAATTGGATTTTGAAGTTTAGACAATGGAATTTTTTTATTGGAGTCATTTTTTACAATTATCAACTTGCTAAAATCTAGTTGGTTTTATTGCATTTATCTACACATAATTTTTCTTCTATTTACAAAAATAACATATAACCTTCATTTTTCCATAATAGAAAACTTTTGACAGCCTTCATAAACTACCTTTAAAAAAACTAGCAATAAAACTTTTAAAAAGTTATCCACATGGCTATAGCCATAAATACCTTTTTTTCATAGCATTGGGCCAATCTAACACCTTGTAACTACCCCAAAATGCCAGTTGAGCTATAAGTTCAAATGAGAAAAAAATATCGAGTCACCCAATTCCATTTTTGGATTTTAAGAATCAATTTTTACCAAAAACTGTTATTGAATAGGCAGCCTCTCACCCCATCTTAGCATTCAATCTACAAATCATAAGAGAATCTTTTAATGATCATGTAAATTGTAAACATGCAAGACTTTATTCCAAAAAAAAATGTAGTTTTAAAAAAAATGAAGGGGAAAAAAAAGTGAGAAAGAAGGAAATGGTCCAAGTTAATTTATTAAATGTTATTAAGTTGAAAATCTGAACCATCTTGGGCCAACTATGAATTAGGCTTCAACTACTTGTAACATATATAGGATATATAGAGGCGACAATGGGTGAGGGGTCCTCAAGCAGTGGAAGTGGAACGACAGCCCGTTGCATTATTATCACACGACTTAGGACATGTATTTTCATTAGGCTACAATGATCACTTTCTATTATGTTTTTTCCACTAGCTACGATGAAGCATGGGCAAATTGCAAGTCTTGTGACTCAAATCTTGAGTCACCATATAATGACATTTGTCCTTTTTTTATGAAAACATGTGTTCTCAGAGTGCCTAACATGATTAATTACATATTTTCAATGCACTTGCAACTCTCCAATGGAAAGCTATTGTTTGTGCAACACAAAACAAGGCACTTTAAACAATGTCTTTGCATTATGCTGCTATGATTCTAACACACTCCTCATAACAATGATTTCACATTATGCTGTTGTGACATAGCACACTCCATAGAATAATGGCTTCACATTATGCTATTGTGATCACATCATATTGTGTGTAAATGTGGTCACAACAACCTAATGGAAAGAGATCTTTAGAATTGAGCATGCTTACATTTATTTATTTTTGAAAAATTAAGGTAATTAGGCATCTACTGTTATCTTGGTGGCAAGTTAGTGGCAAGGAGATGATTTAAAACTTTGATTTGCATATGCAATTTTAACAAGGGGTGTGCAGTGTCACACTGTGGCCTTGCCATTTACAATAAAAAGCATCTTAGTAAGGCAAAAGAAGAATTATGAAACTTAAATATTTCACCAGGCAAAAATATAATCTTCAAAAAAGTCCTCTAAAAGAAACCAAAATCCTTCAAGATATCATAACTCTAGAACTAATCTCAAGTTTCAACACAAGCCAAAATATTATCTTTCAAAAATCCTAATATAAAAAACAGACCTACTACTTTAGGGGCCAAAATCCCTTAAGCTACAATACTCTATAATGAATCTAAACACAATATCCTTGCCTTGGTAGGCAAGGCCAATAAACACAAAAGTAGGTGTGGCATCCTTGATGGCAATTGGTGGCAAGTTAGTGGTAGTGCAATGCCTAGTTAAAACCCAATCTTATTTGAAATGGAAATTTCATTGAAAAGTTTGGTGGAAACTAAAAGGACTCCTAAATGAGCTTATATAACCTAACTCCACCATTTCTTGTCCCTTCTTCAATCCCTCTTCCCCATTCCCCATGTTCACAATCCCTTTGGATGTTGTATCCTTGAGTTACCACTACAATGATGCCCAAATGGGATGGATGGAACTAACATTAATACACAATGTTGTTATGTAATATCAACCCAATTATAAATGCACGGGATGATGATGTTAGATGGTGGTAGGAAGGGTCATGGTAGGTTGTCCATGTGACATTTCAAGAGATAATGACTAAGCATTAGGAAAGATAACAATGGATCAACCTATTTATTGTTGTAAATGGAAATTGGTATTTGGAGGGCACATTATATATGTGAATATCCCTCATAGAAAAGAGGAAAGAAATTATGCCTATTATTTATGTAGGTGTAATGTCCCTCCTGCTCCTATCATAAGATCCTTACCTACTATCTCATGGGTAGCACATGTTTAGGCTTATGATAAGGTTCACTTTGTGCCTCATAGTAGGTAGTAAGTCCCACAGGTAAGGGATGTTCCCAAAATGAGTTTCCAAACCGAGTGGCCAGATCACAAGTAAAGGTACTTGGAGAAAGTTTTTATGCTCCTTGAGAGCACCAAATACACATCAACAATGCCTCCTCCATGATAGGACAAAACTTATTGCCAGCAAAAGGACTTGTAAAAGTAAGAGGCCCTTTGAGAGGTGCCCCTCTTTATTCTTCTGATAACCACCATTCACCATGTGCTTTAAGGTCCATGGGTGGGGCACATTCCTCAAATGTTTGGTCAGATTTGTATACAAATTATATTATTTGTAAACATGTTGATATTTTCAAACAACATTCTTTTTCGAAGAAAAAAAAAATTTTGTGAAGGAAAATAAGGAATCTTTTAGAATATTCAGGATGACATAAAATCTTCCCAATTAATCAATTCTTGGATAGAGACATGTGTTGAAGCTGCCCCTTGGCAAAAATAATAATTTGGAGTTTTTTTTTTTGTAGCCAAAGTGACGATCATCTCTAGGAATAATTTAGCCAAATGTGGAAATAAACCAGAAACAAAATCCAAATCTTTAATTTATCCATTTATATTTTTGGCTACACAATGAAAACCAAAATCTTGTTCCTATGACTCATGTTGGGCACATTTTGTTGAAATAATTATTTGTTTGAAGAAGGGGTCTGGCAGCCCCAATCTGAATATTCCAGAATTTCAACAATAGTCTCTAACTATGAAAGCGGAAAATCTTAAGTACCCTTTCACATAGTAGGCAACAGTGGGGATTTTGGGGGATTTTTCGATTTTTTTTCTTTGAAAAAACAGTGAATTTCTCACAGAATGTTTTTCTCAAAATATTTTTCGCAAAATGAAGAAAATTCGAAAGCCCTGGGGCCTGTACTATTACTATATTTCACACACAAACTAGGCCTAGTTTAGTGTCCTAAATTACACAGGGCAAAAAACAAGTGCAGGGTAACGTTTCATACCCGCAGAGAGGCCTGCTTTCCAGCGTACAGGAATGTGGGGGGATTATTATACCCGGATTTCAGCGTACACATGTTGGGATCGTTATACCCGGAATAGTCGAGGAACAGTCCAGCAGCTTTCTCTTCTGTGCCGCGTTTTTCGAATTTTTCTACTGCAGGTCGCGTGTTTTTCGCGGTGCTGTTGCTGCCGCTGGGTTCGGGTCTTCGACAAGCAGAACAGAGGAGCGAGCGAGGGAGAAGTTTGACAAACACATGCAAGAGTAACTGCAGGGATGAGACACACACACAGAGGGAGAAACTCCTTGTGAGGTTAGAGAGTCTTTCTTGTCAGTGACCTTCCTGTTTGTCTCTGCACTATCTATGCCATGTTCATCCCTTTTTGTAAGCGTCTTGCTTAAAATGTGTTACTCCAGTTGAGTGTTTGTAATTTTTTTGGGGGGGGTGGTGTTCTTTTCGGTAGTCTGTGCATTCTTTTGGGAGTTTGAAATCACGTTGCTCACTCACTGATTTCTATTTTGAAATTTTATTTTATTTACTCTGTCGGAGGTTCTGATGTCTCGTTTTCTTCGTGTTTTGGAGCCCGACGCTTGCGCTCCCGCTTGTTTGTTCGTTTGTTGGCTGGCGTTTCGTTCTGATTGAATGGCAATAGTCTATTGAAGGATGATACCTAGTGTTCAGAGGTTTTTCACGCTCATGTTCTGGACTTTGCGTGTTTGTTGACGTGTTTCATATATTATTCTCTTTTCATTAGACTAGTATGTTGAATATGCTGCATTTTGCCTTGTCGCCTTCGGAGTTTCAGCAGTCTTTTTGTGGTCTAATGTGCTGCTGAAAGCACACTTCTTTGTAGCAGGTTTGAAAGACTTGCGGGGCTTTGTTACATGATTTCAAGGGCCTGTTTTGGTGGGTGGACGAAACTTCGTCTATACGTGCATGTTATATGTATGTATGTATGTATGCGTATGTTGTGGGAAGCTCGATTGTTTTGCGGGGACCAACACAACGTGCATGCTCTCTAACGCTTTTTTTGGTTCATTCAAACCCTGGTGACGAAGGCTTCTTAAGAAAGTTCCATGCACCTATCGCATTTCTTAGGTATGTCCAGGCTGCGATTGAGCTTCAATGGTAGTGCCAACTTCGACGTGGAGACAAGTAACATACCGATCCAAACAATTTTAGGTGCGCCTCTTTGGCTTCTGGAAATCAATGTTTGAATTCTACTTATAAGAAGAGAATTTTATATGGGTATACACTATGATGCTTGCTACACATGGAGATGAAGCCTTGAGCCGGAAGTCCATGTGCCTGACAAAAAATGGTAGATAGGGGATATGGTGATTGCTTGCACACATACCTATTCAGACATGTGAATGCAGGCTCAAAACCCTAATTTTACAGGGTTTTTTACTGCAAGGTAATCCAGCAGCACTTGTTCAACCCTCCATGTGGAGATCCTTGTTTGCTTTCTCTCTGGTGTCACAGCTGAATTGATTGAGTGTGTATCAGCAACCCCATCTGAACCAGCACAAAATTTGGCTGTTTGTGTTCGCATGCCTTGTAGGCACCATTGTGAACTATGTTTGTGAGTTAAGGCCCTTCTCACTGCAAGAACCAAACATCATTTCTTTGTGAGTGTTGTATGTGCAGAGGTTTTTGCAGTGCAAGATTTCAGGTTCCAAAACAAAGGGAGCTGAGAAACAGCTAGAACTCGGTTTCTGACATGTTCAAGACTATGACATTGAGGATGTAAATTTTTGCATTTCTACAGTGTGCTTAAGCAGAGTGAAGAGATATTGCATTTTCACATTGGTCCAATCCTTTCCTGGCAATTGTCAAGGATTGGCCTTCCCATGTTAGATTCACAACATGGGGTGTACAAATTCCAAGATTGACAGGGATGATGCAGTGGCAAGATGCAAGGCAAGGAAGCGCTTCATGAGGCAGGCAGTAGATTCCCGACATGCTTTTGCTGCTTCACATGCTCATTATGTCATAGCTCTCAAAAGTGTGGGCTCTGCGCTTAGGCAATTTGCAGAGGGGGAGGTGAAGGATCCAACAGCTGCAGTAATACCTTCAGATGGTCCATCAACTGCTCTTGTTGCTCTTGCTCCATCTCCTCTTCCTAAGCCTCCACCACCTCCCCCTATGTCTCCTAGTCTTCTCTCTCCCTCCCTCCCTCCGTCACCACCACCACTTCCTCCTCCCCTTTCACCTCCACATATTGAACTCAATGGACCTAGGAACACTACTTTGTTCAAATCTCCAGAATTGGTCAGGGAAGCAGACAATGAAGAGCCTTCATCCCCTCCTCCTCCACCTCTCATCACTCCAATTGGTTATGATGATGACTGGAATTCTTCAGTTCAAGCTCCTCCATCAAGACAAGGGCAGTATCTGCCCCGTCCACCAATATCTTACAGCAGTTGGCATGACCTATTTATGGACCCTTTTCGCCCAGGCCCACATTCTGATCAGGGCTATATGCTATCAAACCAAAACTCAGAGCACTCTCAGCCTGCTGAGACCTATGACAACAAGCTACCTCAGGTTGAAGAAGAGGATGACATACCAGACCTTGAAGATGTAGATACTGATGGACCTGCTTCAAAGGTAGTTTATCTTCTGTGTTTTTCTTATCTGGTGTCATCTATTTTTTTTTTCCTTGGGCATCTGCTATTGGCGATGCAGTTGTGAGTTCTTGGAGACTTTTCCTGCAAGCATGAGACATCAGAATTGTCTCTCTTGTTTGAATTCGTGAACCATAGTTTGTTCATGTCCCATCTTTGCTGATGCACCAATTGCCAAAGTATGCCAGAGTTCCCTTTTTGGCATGCAAAACTTTTGTGATGGGAGCCATGTAGACTGGGCCTTGGGTGTGCCAGGATTCTGATTATGATGAGAAAGAGAAAAATGCAACAGCTATTACAAAGGTTGAGCCAGACCCAAGGTCACCAAAGGAGACAGTTGAGAAGAATCTATTCAAAGGTGCAGTGAAAGTGAACAGGGAGCTGGCTATCATAATTCCAGAGCAGGGAGGTCGAGACCTGCTTGATGTGATCAAGGAGGTTGATGACTTGTTCTTGAAGGCTGCTGATAGTGCTGAAACAGTTTCCAACATACTTGAGACCAGGAAAGTTCATTATCACTCCAGCTTTTCAGAGAACTTAAGAGGTGAGAATATGGACATGAAGTTGTAGTGGTGTTGGCTTGCAATTCTTTTGGAGTTATCTTGTTCTCAATCTTATATTTCTCTTCAGCTTTTCACAATTTTTTAGTCTCCCCCTAGTTGTTTTCTATCAGCTTCGATTTTGAAGCCATAATGCATGGTTATAATTTCTGCTGGAATGAATAGAAGTTGGAGAATCAGCAAGGATTCCATTCTGGAAGCTGTCCGCAAAACCTGGATCTCCTGTTCATCACAGGGCTCCTAGCAATGCCAGCATTATGAGTGAAGAGACTGCTAGCATAGGCAGTAGCATGCGAAGCCTCAGTAGTTTCCGCAGCACTGCCTGGGTGGAGGGGTGTGGCATGACTGGAAGTCATGCATCAACTCTTGACAGACTGTATGCTTGGGAGAAAAAGTTATACCTGGAAGTTAAGGTTTGTTCTCAGTTGACTACCGTCTTGCATTGTTCTGGGGTTGTATGTTGTTTGCCATCTTGCAGATATTTCTATTCTTTTGTTCAGGTATTTTCTATCAAGAAATGAATCTGTCTCCAATATAGTTTCTTCCTTTGTTCCAATATTTCTTTTGTATTTTATGAAGTATCTGCATGAAGAGCCAGTGGTGAAAGGGATTCATTTCCTGGAATTAGTAAAGTGCCAACTTTTGAAAGCAGAATCAGTGCTGGAGATTCAACCTAACTCTTGCGCTTTCTGAATTCGGTATTTTGAGAAACAGGGAGCAGAAGATCTAAGAAAAGAGCTGGAGAAAAAGTATGCTCTGTACAGAAATCAGGACACTAACGGGGAAGATCAAGTGGTCATTGACAAAATGCGGGCCAACATTAAGATGCTACAAACACAGATGTTGGTTTCTATCCAAGCTGTAGATGGTGCTGCAATTGAAATTCAGAAATTGAGAGATGATGATCTCTATCCACAGCTGTTGGATTTGCTTGAAGGGTAATGAAACTCCTCCCTGTCCTGTTCACTTTCAAAAATGCTATTTCATAAATATGGGATTTCACTTTCTGACTGGTGACCTAAATTGTGGAGTTTTGGTTATACAGAATGATGGTTATGTGGAAGGATATGTCTGTTTCTCACCAAGCCCAGATGAAAGCTGTTGAAACCCTTAAGAGGCTGGGTAACTCAGCTGCCTCTGAGCCAACAACAACCTTTCACCGGCACTCTACAGTGCAATTAGAAGCTGCTCTGAACAAGTATGTGGGGTCTTTCTTTTTCCCCAGTTCCTCAGGTGTTTATAGCATAAACATCCTAATCTTGTTTGGTTCATGGGAGGGGACATTGACTTTCTTTGTTAACTAGGTCCCAAATTCTCTGTCCTCTACCATTGGCTTCAATGTTCTCAAACATTGAAGTTACAAAGTCATTAGGGCATGCTTGCATGTGCATATACTGATCTTCAAGTGTCTTCTAGGTGGTCTATGATGCTGCAGAAAGTGGTGAGCACTCAGAGAGACTACATGAGGAATATGACAGGGTGGTTGCGAATAAGTCTCCTGCAGTTTCCTGAGGACATGGATACAACAGGATCATGCTCCCCATCCCACTCCAGTGTCTCCCCATTAAATTCTAGCCCAATCTATGCTCTGTGCCAACAATGGCAGGCTTCAATGGATCAGTTACCTGATCATGTTGTTTTGAAAGCAATAGCTGGATTTGCAGCAGTAGTTCGTGAAATGCTGAGGCTTCAGTGGGAGGAGCTCAAAATCAAGAAGCGGGTTGAAAGTTTTGCAAGGGAGCTGGTAAAGCGAGAAACCTCCCTTTTCAGTGCCTCTATGAGAGAGCCACCCTCTCTGCCTCTACCTCCTCACCCTCCTCGGTCTCCTGCATCCTCCTCAAGTGAAAGTGATGAAAACAATCTTAGCATGATTGTCAGAGAGGGGGCAACTGAGCGACCAGATGTTTTAGAGCGCAGACTGCGCATGGAGGCTTCTAAAAGGAAACTTGAAGAAGAGCAGGAAGCAGAGAGGAAGGCACACAGTGACACTCGGGCCTACACCCTCAACAGCTTACAAACAGGTCTTCCATATATGTTTCAAGCCCTGGTTACCTTCAGTAATGTGCAAGCTGACACCTATGACAAGCTGTATGTACTTCGAGCTAATAGCAAGCTTGCTGGAATCACTGACAAGTGATTGCCCTTCTTTCCATTTCTCTCTTTTTTGTCTACTTTTCTCCCTGTAAATAAGAGAAAAGACCCAAACTAGTACCTCATTGATTTAAAAAGGAGCAATTCTCATTATGCTGAAATGTGGCTCAGATTTCTTTCACTGCCATTTTGAATTCGATAACTTTTGACATGGTGGAGATGTAGTACAATTTTCCTGCGGATCATGAACAGTTCAATGTTGGCCTAGTTTTTGCATTCCATTCAATGCCATTGGGATGAGATAACTTCCTGCTTGGTGGAATGTAGGACAGTACTCCTGCAGATTATGAATAGAGGTTGAGTGCTGGCCTAGTTTGCCCATGGAGCATCAATAGGTTCCATATCAGCCTGGTCTCTAGGTGAATTTATTTAATGCTTCAGATTTCAGGACTCATGGGGTTTTTGGTCAGATGTATATTATTGTCTGAGGAATTTAGAGGATTTTACACTTCACACTTTGGTTTTGTGTGGTCCATTGGTGGCTAGAGTTGCCCTATTCTTGTTACCAGACTTACTTGCAGTTTGGGATCCAGTGTGTAGGAGATGTTCTGAAGTTGAACTAGATGTAGAGTTTTTTGGGTTTGTCAAATTTTATGAAATAATTATGAAGCATTAGGTGTGTAAGTTGTTGAAATGGAGTAAAAGAGATGCATCTCACATCTCTTCACTGATGACAAGCCTGAAAAGGTTTTTGTTTCATTTGAGCACCGCAAGTTAGAAATGGCAAGGATGGAATAGCAGGCCCAGAGTGAACCAGGAGCCACCCAAGCACCATCGTGGATGGATGGTGGCTGGACAGGAAGTTACTTTTCCAGTGAGCTGTTGTCCCATAGCTAACTACAATGGTTTTGCATAGTTCTTGGTTTTACTGTTCTACATGCTTTTTACTTGCTCTTTCCTTTACTACTTACTTTCATACTTACCTACTTCCATGCAAACCTGTCTACATACTTTCATGTCTACCTATTTGCTAAAACCCTTGCCAAAACATAAGCTTGTGTTTTAGAATATTAAATCATCAAAATTGAATTGAGATTCACACAACTTGTGATTATATCTCACACATTAAATATCTAGAACCTTGTTCACATAAGAATCAATTCTAAGTTAACTTACTTTAGTTCACTTACAATAACTAAAATGTAAACATGTAACCATTAGAAAATTCTTAACACCCATGTGTAAGGGTTTAAAATCTAGCCAACATTATGAATTAGTTGGATTTTTTGATTTGTCCCCCAATAAATTTAGCTAGTAATGAAGTTTTACAATTAGCTTCTATTTTCTCATCCTAGTCAATAGTATGCAATTTCCTCTCAAAAATCCAAAGTAATTTCTAAAAGGTACAACACTACTCTCCCAACCGATATTTCATGAGATGTAGGATGTGTAACCATTATTCAAGTTCACACTATGGTCTAATCCACCAATTTGTTAAGATTAACTTGAATCACAATTTCTTACTTGATTAACGTTCAAACCTTCTTCTATTTGCCCATAGATGTCAAAATTTGATATGGGCACGATTCAATATCAACATTTATCAATCGCCCCTGCTTAATATAATATGATGTGCAACCATCTTTTCCCACTTTTGTGATTCATGAACAAGTATCATGATAGGAATTCAAAAATTATTCATGTTTGATAATGACAAAACATTCCACCACTTATAGGTCACAAGAATGGGTGCTTACCCACAAAAAAAATAACAATCCTTAAAACTAAATTGGAAATTGTTCCCACAAACACCTTTTGTGCATCAAAAGAAAGCCTTTTAAAAAAAATTGTTTTTGACAACCTAAATTTCCCATACAAGTAATATTCTTCCCTAGAAACTCATTAATGTAGACGGCACCCAATTCCACTTCTATAGAAGTGAAATGTGAATTGCCAAAAAAACAAAATGGAAATTTATCCAAATTGAGAAATTAACCTTAGACTCCCAAACTTTTGACTCCAAAATCTTTAAAACTTCTTGTGCATGCAATTTTCATCTCAAAAAATTCATTGACACAAACTACACTTCCATTAAACTCTGTATGTAGAAAATATGGATTAAAAAACAAATCCCAAGTAATTCCAAAATTAATTTTGAAATTAATTTTCTTAAAGGTTATTATCTAATCATAATGTGTTCATAATCTAAAATTCGTCTAATCACAAGGGTTAATGTGTGTGATGTATAATCTTAGGTATGATGTCTAACAAATGACCAACTTGTACATTCATTAACATTTGTTTGGTTATAAAATGGATGAAAATTGTGGTATGAAAAAATTACATCCATGTTATGGATGAAAAACCCTCCATGTGGATGAAATGTTGAAAAAAAACTCAAAAATTCCAAAAAATAAAAATAAAACCCTAGCCATGCAATAGTTTCAAATTGGTGTGAAACATGTCCATTAAGTTCACGATTTTGAAAAAATAAAACAAAAATAAAAAAGGGAAGTTCAGATTGGAACCCCCCTCCCCCATTATCTTGAATTTCCTTAGAGGCTTGTGAACCTTCCAAACTCATCAAACCTAGCAAGATCAAAAGAGGTTCAAATGAAGCTCCAATGGAGTACAACCAATGGTAATGGAATTTGATTCCTTTCACTAGATTGCCCTCCTTTTCCTTCAATGGTAACAATTAGAGTTGCTATAGCTGCTTCCTTTTATTGATAATGCACAATAATGACAATGATGGCAATGGAAAGGGGGCATGAAATGTTTTTTTAAAAAAATTATCATTATTTCCCCTTAAGTTTTGAAATTCTTATTACATGCAATTGTGGGTAATGGTCATAGGCTTAGAACAATTTTTGTTTTAGGTTTTATTATGATATATTTAATTTCAATCACATGTATTTGTGGGTTATATTCACATCCAAGGAGGGATTGTTTTTTTTAATTAAAAGAATAATTGAATGAAAATATAAGGTCCCATATACTAGGTTAAAACTATAATTTATTAAGTTCTATAAAAGGATTGTGTTTATTTTTAAAATCAATATATAATTAATATAGGGTATGTGTTAATCCTTAGCATTAGGAAAAGAAAATGCAATTTTTTTGACATACCTATTAAAGATGTTATGTGTTAATTGTTCATAGGTTTGATTAATAGGTTTGTAAATGAACCAATATCCAAATGTGAAAGAATGTTAAGTGATGTTAGTTGTTAAGTCATTTTTCTAGACTTATAGTTGATGATTTACTAAGGTTGCAACAAATCATTCTTGGAATGTTGCATTGTATGAAGTTTGGTAGTCAAATCATTTTGAGAAAAATTACAATTTATATGGGTATTTTGTTTTGTTATCTCTCAATTACCTAATTAAAGGATACGTTAAGTACATATGGTATGTTAAAAATAATAGTTTTATCACATGACCTTACCATCAATTCCATCTTCATCACTCATCACAACTTGAAATATTAAAATTGATTTAAAAATAAATAGAAGGTATCAAAATTTGATGCAAGAAAAAAATTAAATTAAATCTAGGGTGCCTTAATGTGTGTAAATATTTTTAATATGTAATAATAGGGTGGAAAAAATGTTCCCTCACATAACACCCCTAAACAATGCCATGTTTGATGCATGTAATGTAAAATTTTAACACCTAATGTACCCCTAGGACTCACATGCTACTAAATAAATTCAAGCATGTGATTACCACCCAAACGCATTGACCAAAATTGAAAAACCTTTGAAGGAAAAAATCATTTTTTTCAAACATATATGCAATTGAAATTAAACAACTTGAAAAGTCTAATGACAAATTAAAATACTCAAAGCAAATTATTAGTAAGACAAGTTTAGGGTTCACTACCAAAATAAAATATGGTGGTTGGAATCTATTTTGAATGGAATGGAACAATATCTTTTGTGATCTGTGCGTTTTTTCACATGTCATTTCATCAATGTTGCTAACCCATGAGCACATGAGTGTGAGTAGTCAATTTGTGAACGTGAATTGTAAGTGTGACTTTATGAACAAAAAAAAATCTCTTTGGTATATACATGCCACATGACAAGAGTATTTTTACCACATGGATAGAATATTTTTTCTTGTTCATGCTCACCTCTATTCATGAAATAACAATCTTACATTTTCATATAGGAATGAATTAATGTCTCGCATTTCAAGAACATTTTGAATTTTTTTCTTTATCTTTGTGCAAATAAAGAGGATTTATTACATTTTACTCATTACATCATATCACTATTTAGTTACACTTCATGTGGATATGCTAACATTGTTCAAGAGAATGTTCGTTAAGGAGTAAATGTCAATGCAAAAAGTGATAATGGAAAAATGCCTTTGCATTTAGCATGCAAAAACAACCATGATGGAGTTGGTTCTATACTAGTCATGGTACTCAATCTCCTCTTTTACTTTTCCCAACTTTTATCTTTTTTGTTTCAAAGATCATGTATTGTACAAGTTTGTGTAATTTCTTACCATTATGTAATATTATGTACGAATTGTATGTGTAAAGGGTGGGAGGTAGCAAATGTGAAAAATTCCTTAAAACTCATGAGTTTTTTAAAACTTTTGGGCATGTACATATTTTCTTCTCCCTCATTATGGTTTGTACTCCCTTAAGGTGCTACACAATAGGTGATGTTCACCTCACCTTATTATGCGAAACAAAACAATTGAAAAAAAATAGTGGATTAAAAAAAAGGATGTAATGTTCACTTTAATGTTCTTCCTATGTATTATTCTTTTTAGCAATTTTCAATTTTTTTAAAAAATAATTTGATTAAGTTTTATGCATCATATCATCATTACATAGCACAAGCCATATGATATAAACCCACTTTTATTTTATAAATATGCTTTAAGTGACATGGGTATTTGTTTTCCAAAAATGAAAAGAAAAAACCTATAAACACTTAAAACATACCTATTTGTCAAATTATTTAAACTAGATGAAACAAAAGGTAAACCATTTGAAATTCTAATAATACAAAAATAATGATCAAATAATGATTAATGAGTTATACATTCCAAATTTTCCTATCATAAATATATGGAAAAACCTTTGTATGAATCTTCTATTGAATAATAATCATTCTTTTATGTGTTCATGATAAATCAAATTTGCGATCTTTGCATGAGTTTTTTTCTGAAAATTAATTAGTTTAAAATTAAATTTGAAAAATTATATGGGTAGATGATCGACATTTTCTTCATTAAAAATGTCATTGCTTGATTATAAATCCTAACAAACTTACATTATAAAATTAGTAATTTCTTTTTATATAAATAAAAAATATCCTTGCAACTTATGGAAACCTTTAGAATTATTATTGACATTGAAAAAGATAAAAGATGAAAATGTTCCATAAAACAAACACAACTTGATAAAATATTAAATCATTTGTATGTCTTCTAAAACTCATTTGGTGATCCTTGTCCCTTGTGCAAATATTACATACTAGAAAAAATAATCCATCTTATTTATTACATAATTTGTTGTGCATGCATGTCATTTTTACATATTTAAATTTTACTTATTATTGTATTGCATTAACATCTTTGATATTAATTATGTTATCTATAGAAATATTGTGATTTTCAAAAAATCTATTCAATTTATATAATCATGGATTATCAATGTTTAAATATTAATTATTTTTCTTTTAAATTCATTTAACTTTAAAATACATATTAATATTTTGACCTTATTTCAATTGATTGCATTGGACAGTGTGAAGCAGCATGAAGCCTAATTAAATAAATAAGACTTTACATGCAATTGTAATCCACATGCATGCAACCAAAACTAAGAAACCGGGAAATAAAAAATGATTAAAAAAAAAATCTTTGAAGTCCAAAGAAGAATAATAAGAGGAGGAATAATGAAAAAATAGGAAGAAGGGGGAAAAAAAAAAAAAAAAAAAAAGCTTAAAACACGTTTTTTTCTTTTTTTTTTTCTTCTCTTTGAATTCTTCTTGTTTTGAAAGCTTCTAATTTTCTCATTTCTTATTCGTTTTAAACAATTTGAAGTGCTATAGAAACATCACCTTCAGTTCTACAAATCATTTTGGAACCCTAATAACAACAAATCAACATAAAAGGAAATTTTTGAATGTTCGAGAACTGGCTTTGTAGCATTTTATGTTTGTTTGTTTTTTCTTTTTTGGAGTTCTTGACCCTTTTACTTTGGGGGCTGTAACTTTCTCATTTCTAATGCATTTTTAACAGTTTATTGTGCATCAGGTGTGCCAAGAGGAGACATTTAAATCTCGTTTGAACAATAGAAACCCTCCCCTTGGATGCCAAGAGGAGACATTTAAATCTCATTTGAACAATAGAAACCCTCCCCTTGGATCTGGCCTGCCCTGAGCATTTTAAGTGTTTACTTATCGACTGTTTTGCCTTACAATCATCATCAATATCAACTATTTACACAATTTTAAATCTAAAGACATATGACGTTTATTTTCGACCTTCTCTTGTTATTTGTTATATTGTTTATTTATCTATTTTCTAGAACATTTTTTGGGGAAGGGGGGCAATGATTTTTCTGACAACAGTTGTTGCTTTTTTCGTAATTGTTTTTGAAAAAATGTGTTCTTAAGTATAAAATCCACTAAATTTGTAAAATTTGGGGGTAAAATCAACAAATTTTCGATATCATAAAATTGAAAGAAAAACCTTGGAGGGGCAGGGTTTTTTTTTTATAAATGATTAAAAAAAATTGTCGAATTTTTCTAAGAAAATAACCAAAATTAGTAAAATTAGTCGAATTAGCACTAGAAAAACAAAACCTTCCAAAACCTTCCCAAAAACATTTTGTCGAAGATACGGTAACAAAATTTGTCGAAATTTGTTTGTTTTTGCTGGAGGGGGATAAGAATCGGTTGTCCTGGAAATTGGTGGTGACAAAAGGGAACACAGTGCGAGCGCGTTCCCACAGACAGCTGTTGCAGGTACGGTGACATTGCGGCTGCTCGCCGGCCGATTGCAGTCACCCTCGGAGACACCCGCCTCAACAGAGGGTGCGGAAGAAGCCCATCGAGGGTTTGCACAGCCATGGCGATGGCTTCCTCCCTTATTTCGGTGTGCTTGAATTTCTGTGCGCTGCCGTTGTTGCTTCTGTCCCCTTTGCCTTCGCTCTGGATTCTGGTTGCTTGTCGATGGACATGAAAATCTTCTGTGAAGAATTCGAGAGAAAGAACATACTGATTTAGGCAGTTTTCCGGATAGATTTGGACAAAACTTTGGAGGGTTTGAGA
>Ga0209208_10003174_pt1 | contig 23661 bp, 24 predicted proteins | sample S1TSphfallax_3_FD_187694 | JGI IMG/M metagenome (GOLD analysis project Ga0209208, IMG submission 187694) | Host-associated microbial communities from peat moss isolated from Minnesota, USA - S1T2_Fd - Sphagnum fallax MG (SPAdes) (version 2) | ecosystem: Host-associated > Plants > Peat moss >...
ATTCTATAAGAAGTAGGTCATACATAAGTAGACAGGTAGGAAAATAGGTCACAACTACTTGGTAGTAGATGGTTTGTACATAGGTAAGGGCATATTTTAGCACTTGAATACATCCCTTTGAGTTGTTAGTAGGCCGATAGTAAAAAAAAGCACTTGAATTAAGCACCATGATTAGCTAGGAAACTAAAACCAAGAGAAAATTGTTTCATGACTACTTACCAACTTGCAATCCATGCATTGTGGGTTTTGTAGCTCTAGCCCAAGAAATACAAGTGGAACTTGCAAGGGCACAAAATTGTAGACAAAATCCTGCATTCAACCCTTTTGTCCCTAGCTTATGGTGAGGACCTGATTACAATTTCTTTCAATGTAGCAGAAAAAATAGATAAAGATTAACTAAAAACAATGAAAACATAGCTACCCCGTGCAAATTTCAACTTGCAACTTTCTTGTTGTTTTTTTATCAGGTTGTTTTATGTTTAATGCTATGTCCTAGGTAGTTATGTGGTCACAAGTTGAAATTTGCACAGAGTACATGCAAAATAATATTCGTCCTAGCTTCACATTTTCATCATTCAAAACACACCCCCTAGACCACTCACAGGAGAGTCTCCCACACATGCACTATTTCAAGCTTTAGCCTAGCTCACTTCCATGCCAAGATCTCACGTAAATAAATATTCAACACTTATGATTCTATGTGTGCAGGCCTCTTAATATTATAGTTAGATCAGTCACTCTTGTCGCATATGTGGAATTGTCATTCCTTGTCCCCAAGTTGGATGATGATATGAATTGCGAGCATAGATATGTAGATTAGTCATACTCAATTGTTGACAAGATTCACGTTTGTGATGAAGTCCCAGCAAAATCCTGATGAACCAGAAGACATTTCAGTGGCCAACTATTATTACTGGGAGGTTTACAAGCAACGGCTGAAGTACCCAAATGCCCCAGCCCTTGATGTGGGTAGCAAGAAAAAACCAACAACCTACATCCCCTTGGAGGCATGGGTTGGTTTTTTCCTCTATTGTTTCTAAGCTTTCATATTGATTCGTGATCCCAATTGTTGTACGAAGGATTCACTGCCTGCTTTTGCAATGCCAGCTTTCTTTTTGAAAAATAACCTTGAAGTGTTGGTATGGTCGTTGCTGATTTTTGGTACTGTAGCTGTGCAATATTATAGAAGGGCAGCGATACACAAAGACGTTAATAGCTTGTCTGCAGCGGGCGAAGCAAATTAATGTTGGCAAGCAATCACCAGAGGACAGAATTAGACGTGTTTGTGAAAATGTAAGTCTGATAAATGGTTCCTCCTCCTTTTGAATTGTCAGTCCTCTGTTCTGGTATGTAAAATATAAGTTTTTATTTATTATGTTTTGTCGACCATGAATCAAACTCACAAACGACATTGCAACTAAGAGCTTGACTCACAAACTACTTGGTTTGTTTAACAGACAATGACTGTGAACAGATAGGATGCAGATGGTCTTATTAAGGAATTCGGGATCAGTTTTAGTGCACAGTTGGCAAAAGTCATCGCAAGAGTTCTGAATGCTCCAATTGTGCATAATACTCTTAACATTGATTTTTTTTTATAAAACTTATTAGCTCCCCTTTCCCTCTAGGCCAGTGTTTCTTCAAACATTTTTGGCGCTGTGTATGTCATTGGTTGATAGAGTAGCCCAAAAGATTATTATGTGATGACAACATGCAGTGTTGCTGTGGCTGAAGGACTTTGAAATTCGTATTCCTTACTTGGGTGGACTGAATTACTCCATTCGTGAAGTGATCTGGTTGCTGATTGCGAAATGCAGCTTACATTTGGAGGCGGAAGAAGAGAGAATCCTCGGGAGGGAAAATGGAATTTCAACAAGAAGGTTTTATTATTAACCTTTTGCCCTGACTACTATTACTGCCTTGATCATTGTGGGTATGTCAAATGATAGATTTGTAACTCAATATGAAAGTTCCAAACGCCATCAGCTGGTTGAGAGAATGTCTTGAAATCCCACTTTCATGGTTTTGAAACCTGCACATTAAACCCTCAACCCTTCCTAAGCTGATACTATTTTGGTACACACAATGCCAATAGTTTCAGTACACACAAGATGTTGGGTGCTGTGACTTGCCACTGGCCCATGTTCATTCTGGCCATCCTTCCTTACAATGAGAGTGAGATATATGGTTTCCTCACTCCCTGATGCTACCTTTTCTATTTGTCTGAAGCATGCTGCATTAAGATCTGTATGGTAATTGCTGTCCCTAAACTCTACTGAGACCACCACTTCATGAATGCCCTAACAAGACTAGTAGGAAACCTTGTAAATGGGTGGGCTGTTGATGTGCTCAGAATCATACAATGCGATTTCATGCGTGTGGTTGGCAAAAAGTAACGAACTAAAACTTGGATGTAAGAAATATTTTTTCCAGGGTCACATAATACAGAGCAGTGCTGGTGATGCTCTTATATTACTACTGTCCTTGAGAGAAGGAGATGAATTGATGACATTTCTTCAAACCGAAAAAGTGCTTACTGAAGGAAAAACGGAAGTTCAAATCGCAAGGCTCTGTTGTCTCCACATCCTCTTCCCACGAGCAAGTCGACGCTCTTGCAGCAGAACCGTCAGATATGTCGTCGGATTCCGCAGCAATAATGGCCGTCTTCCTCTTCAAATTGTGTCGAGATTGTAGAGAGAAGGAAGAGACATTTGTAAAGAAGAAGAGGAAGAAGAAATATGCAAGCGCACAGCAGAAATTTCGTTGGCCATCGCGCTCTTGGATCCTCGCTTTTCGCGTTGCCGGAAACTCTTGGCTTCTCCAGTAAGCTGTTCATATCCGCCGTTGTCTTTGGTGCGCATGTTTTGGCAAGGATTGTTTGCTTAGGGTTTGGAATGTTGTTTCCTTGTTGTGATGTTGTGGGATGGCAGAGAGTTGTACAGAAGGGCGGAGTTGCCATCTTGCCATAAAAGTGCACACAGTGAAACGCAAAAGTGGGGCTATGGCAGCTTCCTTCCATGCAGAAAGCAGCAGAGATGATGCGGGATCCAGAAAAGGAAATGGAGTTGCCATGGTGTGGCTCAGAAATGATTTAAGGGTGTTGGACAATGAAGCTTTGTTGAAGGCATGGCAGTCTTCGCATGCCGTGCTGCCTTTGTACTGTGTGGATCCTCGGACATATGAGAAAACCCACACATTTGGGTTTCCAAAAACTGGAGGCAAGTTTTTGTTGCTTGATCTTATAAAACCCTTAAACCCTGGACAGTTTTAGGCACCATAAAATTCACCATTTTTCAAACCCTTATTGCCTGGTGATTGTACATTTGCTCTGCATTAAAATGCCAGTTTTACATTCTTCTTTGCCCCTTTGAACCTTTTTTTGTTGGCATTGTTGCCTTTGTATTGTGTTGATCCTCAGACTTATGAGACAACCCACAGATTTGGGTTTTCAAAAACTGGAGGCAAGCTTTTTGTTGCTTGAATCTTATAAATCCTAAACCCTTAAACCCTGGACAATTAGGCAAGACAAATTCACCATTTTTCAAACCCTTATCGGTTGGCAATTGTACATCTGCTGTGTATCAAAATGTCATTTTTACATTCTTCTTCACCCCTTTTTGAATCCTTGTTGTCTTCCTCAATTGTATTGCTGGCATTTGAAATGTTACCCATTAGCAAACATTGTCTAAACTGTGTCCTTTTGATCAAAACATGTTTGTTGTCACACCCAGAGTTGCGAGCACAGTTTATTATGGAAAGTGTAGCAGACCTACGAAAAAACCTGCAGCAACGAGGCCTTGACTTGATTGTGCGAAGGGGCAAACCTGAAGATGTCGTGCCTTCTATAGCCAAGGCAATTGGTGCACACACTGTATGCCTTCTTATCTTCCAATACTATGGAATTCCATTGTGTTTTCGCTCTTGTTACGCCCTAAAAGTATAACCTGTATGTCATGGATTTGTTGAGCACCTTGGTTCTGGTGCAGTTTGCCTAAGCACCATGCTTTATGTCTTTCATGTGTTGTCTACATGTCTGTGACTCGCATTTGTGACATCTTTGGAGTAAGGCTGTGCATATGGGCAATCTGCTATTCTGTGATCTAGGAACTGACTCTGTTCGTTGATGTAGTGGTTCTGCTACTGAAAAGACATCCTTGAATGGTTGCTGATCGTATCTGATGCCCAAATGACTTGTCCTAATTCCTGATGACATGTTTTCCTTTGTGATTTTGCGACCTGAAGGTTTTTGCTCACAAGGAAACATGTAGTGAGGAGACGGCTGTTGAGAGAGGAGTTCAGCAGGGGCTTCATAAATTAGGAGAGGCTCAGCAGAAAAGAGTTGTGCTTCAGTTTGTTTGGGGTGGTACATTGTATCACTTGGATGACCTACCTTTCATGCCTGCAGAACTTCCTGACATCTATACTCAGTTTCGGAAGGTATTTCTGCTGTTGCCTCACCATCTACATCATCAAGATTTGATGATATAGGGTTAACCTGATGTAGCATGCACTTAGCAGGATGTTAACCCAAAATGAGCACAGCCACTAGTTTCTGAGGTTGGTGTTTGCATGGGTCAAAACATCTGGTCTGGGAATTGACGCAGAGTTGCAATGGGTGGGGACAGGGAGTAGAGTTTTCATGCAAAGTGAGGCCAGCCCTAAAAATGCCAACACAGATGGGACCATTGCCTGAAAATGTTGCAGATAAAATTGGAGCACCTGGAGATGTACCCATTGTCAGTGAACTGGGCCTGAAATATAGAGAACAGGTGGTGCTCCTGCTTTATGATAGAAAAACCATAGGGATTCAGGTCACAGAATTAATGCCAAAAATGTTCCACATTGATCTGATACATGAGGAACATAGCATGGAGGAAGTGTTGTATATAGTTTTGTGGTTACTGGAAACTACATGCATGAAAGATTTAGGATGTGGAGATCCCTGAAGCCTACTACTCTGAGCATTGAAATTTTCTGATTACAGAGTCCATTGGGAGTGTTGCATTTTGAGGGTGGAGAGACAGCTGCAATAGCTCGTCTTCAAGATTACTTCTGGCAGAAGGTGCATTCTTCACATACCTCTTGATATGTACTGTTCCTGGTTTACTCTGGAAATTGTAGTAAAGCTTCAGGCAAGTGGAAACTTGGTGGTTATCTATTTGTATAAGTAGTTCTGGATAGAAGCATCTTGAGCAGAGAAGACAACATCTTCTGTCTCCTGTCTCTTTTCTGCATTCTGCAACCTGAAGTTAGAAACCTATGAATGCATGGGATGCTATAGTAGTCTTGTCACATGGTCAGTGCAGATGTCTGGTTTAGTTGCATGTTTATTGGATACTTTACCATTGGGATGTATTTTATTGTGTCTAGCAAAACAATGTGGGTGCCCTTAAAGTCTTGCAAAATGATTATTCTGGTGCAGGATAGATTAAGGGTGTACAAGGAGACACGGAATGGAATGTTGGGTGCTGATTACTCCACCAAATTCTCACCATGGTTGGCACATGGGTGCATCACACCAAGGACTATCCATGATGAGGTGCAATCCAACACCCCACAGACAAAGCCAAAGTCTGAATGTCAAGCCCTGTGACTCTCAGAACATGGATGTTTTCTATTTTAAAGATGTTTTAGAAAAATTTGCTCCCCAACAGTGGATTGTATGGCTTTCTGAGTAGAAGAGTCAATTGTTGGATGCAGAGTTGTATCTGTTCACAGTCTCAGAATTTTTTTCTGCTATTACAGCAAAAAAATTGGTTGCTTACACTAGTCTTGAGTAGTCTACATGTAACTCTCTGAGATTTTGCATTTTGCATTGCACTTTGTGGAATGAGTAGATCAGACCATATGGTTCACTGGTGGGACATATGGAAATCAAGGGAACAAGTCTCAAGTGACAGAATTTCCACTGTGTGGCACCTGACACTGATCCTATCTTGACAGGTCAAGCGATATGAGCAGGAGAGGGTGGCAAATGATTCCACTTACTGGTACCCAACATTGCTCAGTCCTTGCTGCATTTTCTATTTATCAATTCTGGTTTATGGTAGGATCACCTTAAGGCAGTGTGAAGTTTGCCTCCTGCAAGTGTTCTGATTCAGTTTCTCCATTGGTTGGCCATAGGGTATTATTTGAACTTATATGGCGTGACTACTTTCGATTCATCTCTGTGAAGTATGGCAACACAATTTTCCATGTGGGCAAGTTCCTCAAACTTCATTGCCCAAACACTAAATTTGATATCAACCCTTATGCGAATCATGCTCAGTTTCACTATTACTGAAATGTAGAGATCAGGTGCTCCACTTTGAAGCTTGAAATCATAATGAGTGCTAGTTCTGCTCACTTGATCTTGCTGTTAATTAAGTTGATTCATTGCAAGCATTGGAGTTGATGATTTTTATTGTTGGCACTATACAGGTGGTCCACGAAGTGTTGTTGGAAAGCTTTGGAGTCAAAATAAAGAACGCTTTGAAGCTTGGCAAGAGGGTCAAACAGGGTATTTTTGAAGACTGAACTTTCCTCAGCCAGGAAATGCTTCAATCATTAGGCCTTTTAAGGAATGTTTTTTGGTTGATATGCTTACATTCCACTCACAAAGTTACTAGTAAGGGCACCAGGTGTTCTGCCAGCCTATTTGCTTACAATTATGGACTACCTTGCCCTTGTTTTGTCTTGTCCTTTGCAGTTACCCACTAATTGATGCAAACATGAAGGAGCTTGCTGCCACTGGCTTTATGTCCAACCGTGGTCGTCAGGCATGTATTAGGCATAGCAAGGATGATAGTTTGAGTTGTGAGATGCAAGGCATGTGGATGTGTAAATGAACCGCATCAATTTTCACTACAGAAATTGGCATGCAATTTACAATTCTCTGCAAGTATTGTTCTGGCCTCTTCAAGAAGGCAATAACACAAATGCATGCATTCAGTTCCTAATTTTCATCCTTGTAGGTCAAGGGTTCTCAATATTAGAGAACAATGCTGACTTGTGTTGGTGTGTTGGGGGTGATGCAGATTGTGTGTTCCTTTTTGGTCAGAGATCTAGGACTAGATTGGCGAATGGGAGCAGAGTGGTTTGAGACTTGTCTTCTTGACTATGACCCGTGTTCCAATTATGGTAATTGGACGTATGGTGCTGGTAAGTAAGTATGGGGGTCTACATGAAAAACCAGTGAGCTTTGAGAAGTAGACACTTCCATGTACACTGGATTAGAGTTATGCAGTTTTGGGTCTATGAAGTTTGTGTAAGGAGGTTATGGGTTGGAGGAGTTGGGCTAATAGAGTGCTTAAGATTCCGAGAAAAGTATTCTGATTTGCTTCCTTTGAGCTAGCAAGAGGGAGCACAAATATGAGAGTTCAAAAATAAATCTTGACAGCTTTACTGCATTTTTCAACTGTGCAGGTGTGGGGAATGACCCACGAGAGGATCGGTACTTTAGTATTCCCAAACAGGTATCATTTGTTTTGAAGTGAGCTATTAGATCAGGGCATGTTGAAACCTTGAACATGTATTGCTCAACTCAGTCACCTTGTATTAGATCCTGTTTAATGGAAACTGCTTTCTCGCAGGCATCAACATATGATCCGGAGGGTAAATATGTAGCTCACTGGATTCCAAGTTTATCCTCTCTTCCTGCAAGACAGCGCAATTTTCCTCCTGATGGAGCATATTTGCGACCAATTGTACCTTTGAAATTTGGCATGAGCAGTGTCAGTAATCCAAACAAAACACGGTCTGGAAATGATCGAAAAGGAGGGAGGGGGAGTAGTAGTAGTGGGCAATCTTCAAGCAGGGGTCGTGGAACTGCTGCAAAATTTTGAACACACCAGGTTATTGATTTTATCACAACAAGAGAAGTGTTTTTGTTTCAGTTTCTAACCTGGTTTTCCAATCCACTGTAACACTGTTGGTGAAGCTCATTTGTGACCAATTTTTTAACGTATACCTCTTGGCATGATAGGCAGCCAGCCAATATTGATCATCATTCCTCTTTTCTGCACCCACATTTGTATCCATATTTTCATCTTAGATGTGGGAACACCACTCTCTTCTGGGGCAAAATTTGCCACTTGCCAAATAAAAGCCATTGACTTCTACAAAGGGTTTTATGGGAAAAAATGACACAAAGTTGCTAGATTTTGAGGGAAAAAAACATCTGAAATTGCGAGATTTAGACAATAGGTTTGAACATGTAGCCAAATGTAGAAGGATTCTTAAATTTTTCTACTTTCCTCCTTGACCTGTTTACCAAGTTTGGTTAAGTGGATGATTGCCACACCACCTACCTCACAAATTTGTGGATCCTGGATGGGATTGGTTCTTTCACTCATTTATAGAATAATGATCTGATGTCACATATAACTTAATGTGAAGACTACTATAGACTTGTGCATTTTCAAGTAGTATTTTCCCTAGTGCAAAAAACACAGGAACAAAAGAAGAGAAGTATACTGAATTTTTTATCACAATTTTACTTCGCATAAAAATTAAAGCCAACTTGGGCTATGACCAGTGTTTGGTGGTTATAAAAAATGGAGAATGATAACTAGCTATTCTCAAGGTGGTTCTCCAACATATATGACCATGACTCTCAAAAATCAGAGAACTGATTCTGATATGTCACTGAAATTCTCAAGAAATCTAAGAACCCATCAAATAACCTTTTATAGAACTGTTGGTTCATGTGAAAACCATGAGGAGTTCTTAGAGGGGTTTTGGAAGAAAAAGGACCCTGAGGTCGCTTGAATCTGAAAATAATTAACATTTTATATTGAACATAGTAGACATTGATGCAAGCCAAAATAGAGGGCCTGTCAAGGGACAAATGATTATGTATGTTTGAAACTAGCCTTCTCTACTTTTGGGGAGCACTCATCAATTGTTGCTCTGCATGTAAAGTAACAATTGTGTGTGTGTGTGTGTGTGTGTGCGCATGTGCAAAACCAGATAACTGTGGAATGAGTTGGGAAATGTCTCAGGTAACCATGGGGTGAGGGCTGGAGTTAGTTTTTGAGATTTTTCAAATTTCAATGCCTGCTGAAGCTGTAGCAAGATGAGAGGAACTATTATTATTATTCTTCTATTATGATTATTTTGGCATGTGCTTTAATAAAAAATTTGTGGCAAAATTTCTCGATTTTGTGAAATTTGTTGCAAGAACTCTTTTGGAAAAATGTGTTTTGCCAATGTAAGATATGTTCTTTCAGCAAAAACTCGCCACTTTTGCAAAATCAAATACATTTTATATGTAAAAAGAAAATACTGATGCGGTTAGGTGCTTGTGTTAGAACCAGAATCCTTATTGTGCAGGAGAAAAGTGATTAGGTAATTCGTATTAGAATTCGGAATGTTCTTCATGTGTACATAGGAGATGCAATTTTACAGGGAATCTACTTTATTGTTTGGTTGTTAGCTGTGATTTGTTAATATATATTGAAATTGATTGTTTACAAATCAAAAAGATCTTTGTGTAGAAGATGTGGTTTAAATGGAGTATAATGCACCTGGTTGCATGTGTGAGCCACAATATGATGTAATTGATTGAAGATGTGTTTTGGTGCTATGTGTTTTGGGTGGCAGGGAAATTATGTGCAGGTTACAAATAATCCAGACAGAATGATGGTTGCATCAACACTGTACTAGTGTACTAGTGTAACTTTTTTACGTTTAAATTGAATTCCTTTTTGGCAAAGATTTTGGTTCCCTCTTTTGCCTCATCAGATGCATATACTGAAACTAACTGGAAGTTTTTTTCTTTTTGCAAAGAAGCTCTTCTCTCTCTACCATGCTAGGTTTCCAAGTTGCATTCCAAAAAGGGCAAAAAGCATCATTAGCTATGAGGAAGGTTCCAGTTTTCAGTATAAAAATGAACAACTCTAAAGCTCAGCATAAGAGGCAATAAATGTACCCACACACACTCACACACACACATGTACACACATGCATGCAGACAGTACATCTGCACATATTTCTCAATGAACAACAGAGTTTTGTGCAATCAGAGTTCATGATGGAAGTGAAGGTGGGTGATATTGAACTGATTCAGCCATGATCAGTGTCATTAGCGATGGTGACAGAATGATGGCACACATATTCAAGCTATTTACTGCATCTCTCTGAGACAATCGCATTGGATCAGGACAAAAGATTCAAGAGCATTAAAATGTGCACAAAACTTAGATATCTATCTGCCTACAAAAATCTGAAACAGGATTGCCAAAACTTTGTCTAACTAGTCTGTAGATGCGAGGGACATACAAAAGAAACAACATGTGGATTTGCTCACTATATTTCTGTTTGTCCATGTGTGGGCTAAGGACTGAGTCTCCAAACCTGTCCAGGATCTGCTTGATGGCATTGTGTCAAGCTACAAACTGATGCACCACAGTATGTTTGAAACTTCATCGCCTCATCCATCCTCAACCCTCTGATGACACACCATAGAGAGAATCACTGACAGGGTTCTAAACAGATGACATTAAGGTTTACACAGTTGATGACATGGATCAGTAACAATTTCACCATTTATTCTCATATATGTCTATTTGCTGCATAAAAAAAAGTTGAGAGACTTTCCTGTTGGTGATGAGTCATACATTGTTCATTGTGTTGTATAACTTATACACAAGTCATGTGCCTCCAGCAGTCCTGTGTCTCAGTTGGCGCTTGTCACTACGTGTAACAATTGTCTTAGTGACCTGCAAAATAGGAATACAACATCATTGATTGGAGCTGAGGATAATCCTTCCTAATAAACACTAAGTCATGGCTTTTTAGAGAGTCCATGAGTGTGAAACCATGGAGTGTGAGGTTCTTTATCTCCAAAAAAACCTGCTGCAACACCTTTGGCCTATACTCAAGTCTTAGGAGTCCTGATTGATATATTTCAGAAGTCTCTCAATGAGTTGTATTTTACTGAGGTCTTAACCAAATTTCCTGTAAAGTACGGGTTTAAACTTTGTACAAAACTTGAATATGATCACAAGAGAAAAAGCAAAGTCCTGCTCTACTGCATGAATAGACATAGACCCCTTGTCTTTCCTTCCAATCATGTTCACCTTTGATCAAGTTGCTGCAAGGATGAACAGGAGATGAAAATGAAGTTTGGTTCTTTGGAAATAGGAAATCCTTGGTTAGTAAAGGTGATGAAGTAACATCTATTGGAAAACGAAATAGTCATATTCAGCATAAATCTTTACCTTGGAATGTAAACACCTTTGAGTTTGTCTCCCAAGTGCTGCTTCTCCTCGGTTTTGGGTCAAAGGAGTTAGTAGTTCTTCAAAACTCTTTGCACACTCTTTTAGTGGGGTTGCCACAACCAAAGCCAGTCTATTTGGATGTGGGAGACCATTCTTCCTCATGGGTGGTGCCCAAACAGTGACCTGCTTTTTACTTGAAAAATTCAATCTCCTTGATTTTCTAGCTGAAGTCAGCACATTTCTTCTGACACTCATGGTGTATTTGGTTTGAGCAGCCCCTAATTTTCTGCTGATCTTGGACTTGGAAGTCTGTCGGATTATTCTTGGCCTAAGATGGTGGCTGACCTCAATGTCAGTCATTTTCAAAAGGTCGGCTTTACTATACTTTTGAGTCTCCACCTTCTCCTTTGCAAGGCCATGTCTGACTTTTAACTGTTTTGAAGAATGACCATATTCCTGACACAGAAACAAAAATAGGAAGTTCATGCAGAGGTCCTTTGTGCAGGAAAAATTAAGTTTTTGAGCTTTTCTGAAAAAGGAGGATTCTTGATCAGGTTTTGGCATTTCTGGATGAAGCTTAAGATTTTGGGTTGTACCTCCATTACTGACAAGTCTTTCCATGACCTCCACTGGCCATCTGCCCAAATCATAGAAGGCCTCAAATTCTGCAACTTCACTACAGCTGTGTCTTTTTCTCCTGCATAGGCATTGCACTCTAAAGTTCATGAAAGTGGACCATTTGGACAAAGGCCTTCCTCTGCTCAGAAGTAGACTAGTTTCCAATCATGGGTTTAATGTATGGGAGAAAAGTGTGAGTATAGACCCTTCCAGATTTGAGGCTCCCATCATGAGGCCAGTAGGCTGAGTGGAGGGGCTGAAAATCTGGAAGGGTCTATACTCAGACCCTTCACATGCATAAAGAAGCAGCTGTTTTTTTTCCATGCTTTCTTTATCTTTTCATGCATGAAATTTGAGAAAAGAAACTTCCGAAATCCAGAAGGCCCAGTTGACATCCTGGCTGGACCTTCTGGATTTCACAAGCTACCATGACATCTTCGACCAGGTGAGTGACCTGAAAATACAAAGTCAAGAAACAGCTGCTTCTTTGTGGCAAAGGAACACCATTCAAAGGTAAAATAAGTACTAAATGTAGAATGTTTGCTTAATAATCGTCAGATCTTTACAAACCGGGAAAATAAACAGTGATCCGGTTCTTGTCATCCTTGTTCACAGCTTTCACAATACCTTCCCACCATCTGATCAAACACATGATTCAATGCACACAGGAGATAAATGAGCTGAATGATGCTGGACTACATATTCAGTGGGCTCTGTGGTGGTGCTGTCAAAGATGCATGCTTGTTACAAGAGGGGAAAATGGGCATCAAACAAGACCTTCCAATTGTCAAACCAAGAGTAATGAAAAGAAGCTCTTACCCATCCTGGATGAAGGCGTCTACATGATCTCCCACCAGCCAAACATGGGAGCCCATGGCCACACTAGGGCGCTTAAGTAATCCCCTTGCCTTGCTGAAACAGAAGGGGTGCACAGGTCTCAATTTTTTCTGTTTGCAACATGACAACTTCCTGCTCTTGGTGTCTTCCTCTTGTGAACAATATACAGGAAGCCACTCATTCAGCTGAGATTGGCCTGTGGCAATATAATAATCGCAGCTTAGATAAAATGAGTGAAAAAGTACACATCCATACCAAGTTCCAACATTCCTTTCATAGAAGCAGCAGAACAAAATAAGGAACACAGAAAGGGCTTGAATTGCATTGGATCACACAGGCCAGAGAACCCAATGAACCCGATGTACATCCACAGTAATTCTTAGAACACAAGAGTGTGATGACAACAGTAGAAAGCGGGGAAGGAACAAAAGGGGGGAATAAACAAAATCAAATACAACTTCCATAGGACCTGATAAACAAAAATGAGGAGGAAAGGAAAGGACCATCTTCTGCAAGAAGCTCATCATAAAGCAAAAGTGCTTGTTTGTCTTTCATCACAAGAACTTTTGCAGAAAACCAACCCCCTCGCAGACCCTCTTCTTCAGACATGACCTGCATGTAAAGTGGAGTCACAAGGAGTGGAGAGATCAGAGGTTATGAGAGCAGAAGAACCACTGGGTCCCATTCCTCTTATGTTGCTGCACATCAATCACATCAGGAAGAATCAACAAAAAGAAATCCTTAAAGAAAGTCTTCTGGCACAAGTTGTCTAGCCATGGAGAAGGGACAGCAGTAGTCATTTGTGTACAATTTGTGTCTGTCACTAACAAAGAACTCACCTCTACATGAGAACCTGGCTTGATTGTCTCAGATGTATTTGGAACACCTCCAACTTTCACTAACTGTAGTCTCTCAGCAGTGGTGACCTGTGATGTGGATGCCATCAGTCGTAATGGGCCCCTTCCTGAAGACTTCTCAAACGACAACTGCCTCCCCTCCTGGATCACAGAGTCTACATCTCTGTATCCTGCCATTCTGGGCTTACCTCTTCTATGTCTCCTGGCAAAGCCCTTAAACTGTCTAACCTTTCCTGGTCTCTTGGAGATGGAGTCCTTCACCCTCTTGGGTAATGTTTTCAATGGCCAAACTGCTTTGCATTTACGTCTCTTCTTGACTGATTGACATCTCCTAGTATGTATCCCACTTGCCACCTGCAGTTTTCAGATGTCAGTTGTCTTCCCTGCATTGCTCCATATAGGAAATCCTTCAACTAAACCACTCCAGTTTGAATGTGGTGTAACCATGACATATAAATGCATAGAGAGGCAACAAGCCAGTTACAGCATCCAAATGCAGAGTAAAAACTTGAGCCAGCCACCCACTTGACAGGAATTTACAACAAGAAATAAGAGCAAGAACCTGAAACAAGAAAACCCCAGCTAGGAAGGGCAAGGAAAACAAGAGATTATTTTCATGTGCAGAAGGGAAGGAAGAAGCAGTGAAAAAGAATTGACAACCTTTTGAGAGACAGTGCGGAACAACATGAATAAGAATGGCAAACATGCACATGAGACCACTAGGGTTTCCAGAGCTACAATGCCTGATGAGGGAAGGTCACCATGACAGAATTCCTTGTTATACACATCATGTATACCAAGGAGGACATGAGAAGCTTGACTCATACTTCACCTCTTTGAAGGGAAAGTTCAGATACCTGCATAGGTCGACCACTTGCCTCATAGTCCTGGTTGTGTGTTGTGTGGAACCCAAGAACTTGGGGGACAGCTGCATAATTTGTCAAACTTTGGACTGAAGGTTGACCTTGCTGTAAAGCAAGGTGCTGCAAAGTTTCATTGGAAGCCTCTGCAATAGCCTTGGCAGCTGCAGCTGCAGCTTTGTTGATGGAAGCAGCAGCCATCACTGTTGCTGTTACAGAAGCAATCTGAGCTTCTCTTACAGCTACTCCATTACCTGGATTCTGAGCCTGCAGCTGTGCCCAAATATAATGGGTCTGTGTGAGGGCTGTTGTTGCAGATATAATTGCATCCTGTGCAAGACACTGTGCCTGTTGCAGCTGCTTGTCCATTTGGTAGTCATCCATTGGTGGCTGCCTCTGAATAAGTTGAGGGGCGGTTACAGGATCATCCTGATAAAAAATAGTGGTTGGATCTCTAAAAGCTTCATACTGTACAACATCTTGCATAACTCGTGTCTGTAATTGTGGGATCAATGCAATTGCTGAAGCAGCTAAGGATATAGTACTTTGCTGCTGCTCTGCATCAGCTATAGATGAAAGAACCATGTCATTATCTGCCTTCTGACTGTGTATTTTCTTACGCTTCCATGCTCTAGCCTCTGAAGAACTGGTCCTTTCAGTTGACATGATGCAACATTCAGGTATGGCTATGTCGGTTGCCATTGTGGCTGGAAAAAAGATGTTCACTGTTGTCCCAGACAGAGGTTGTAAAGTACAGCCATGAGTCACCATATCTGCTGGAGCTGCTTTCTCCATTGACTCCACCTGGACTGGAGTTTCTCTCTCCAGCTCTGATTTTGACAGCACACCCCATCCCAGCTGCTTTTCTAATTTGCCATCATCCTGTGCTGATTCAGAACTCGCAGTTTCCAGGTCTTCAAGCAACACAGCTCCAAGTGGTTGTTGAATTGTCGTGGTCTCCATGCTAGCTAGACCAGGATTCAAGTCCCTCTCATAGTCCTCAGCCTCAATGGGAGAATCTTCAACAGGCATCAGCAATTTCTTGTTGCTCAAAACTCCATCCACAGCTGACACACCCATGACACCAGCTTGATCAACCTTGGAGGGAGTTGATGATGAAGAAGAAGCATAATTTTCATGATTTAACAATAAGGGTTTTTACATGCTAAACAAAATCTGGAACTGCAAATGAAAATGGGAAAACCAGAACCTGGTGAGTGTGATGAACAAACCTCTAAGAGTTCCCACAGATGTCCTTGTTAGAGCGTCTGCTGGTACTTTTCTCTTCCTGTAATGTCCCCCCAACAAGAGATGCTATTAGTGGTCTTTGATTGAAATTGTGATGTCTTTGGCACAAACAGATTCACAGAGGTTACAGCATGAGCAGCAGCATCACACAACATGTCAGGCATGATTTGATAACTACCAGGCATGAGGGTTGGTAGACAGTGGACAAGGTTTAGTGGTCTTACAGTTTGGCTCCAAACACAAGAATCTGAGAATGCAATTGAGCCTGTTGTGAATCATCCAGAGGATATCCAAAGGGCAACTGAGGTGATGCTTCCAGATCTGAGCTGATTCCAACACCAAAGGGTCGATGATCTACCCTTATGGGACTCTTGTTGGATAGACTTGGAGCAGATATGAATTCCCTATCATCTGGAAGTATGGAAACCCCAGGTGGTGCAAATTGAGGTATACCAGTGTCATGGCCCATCCCATGTTCATTTTCTGCAGCAAGGCTACATCTCCTCCTTGTTGCTGCATGGATCTTGTCAAAATACCCTCCTCCACATCCACCAGCTCGTGTTCCCTCAAGAGCAATAGTTTCAGTGGTCACAATGGTACCATTTGCTGTCATAGGTACAATCTCTTCAGGCTCCCTTTGTGAAAGCTCATGCTGTGGTTCCAATCTGGTGAAAGATGCTTCCACCTGAACCAAAGCTTTTGATTGTCGATCCAGTTTAAGTGTGGTTTCAATAGTACTGGTATTTTCCAAAGTATTCTCTGCCACAACAATGTCAGAGCCCTTAAGCTCACCTTCTGGTGTCCCATCAGTCACTTCCTCTATTGCAACAGCTTTCTCCACTTCAAGCTCAAGACATGGACCTTGAGATTGAACAACTACTTGGCCAGTCCAAACGTTAAGGTCAGGTTCCATCAACTCTTTGTCCTTGAACCATACCGGAGCAGCCTTGGCCACTTCAGGCTCATCATTCTCAGATACTGAGCTCACAAAGACCAAGCCAAGAATTGTCCTTTATATCCATGCAAAAATGGCTTGTGATCCAGAAACTTTCCAAGGATGATCTATGTTCTAATGCCATGATAGTAAAGGAAAAGCCAATCATATCTGCATTCCTCTCCTACTGAATGACAGAGCACATACTCAAATTCTATGCAGAACTTGTTAGGAGGTAAGAAATGGTTCATTGGAAGGGAATTGTGAGGGGTAGGAGAATGGTTACCTCTGTTGTCAGCTACTAGAGGAGGGTGCTGAATCGGTGAATCCTCAACTAAACTTGGCTCCTCCTCTTTCCATTCCGGTGACTTAGGTGTTTCAATTCCCAGATCATTTGTTCTGCCTTTCCTGCTCACAATCTCAAGCTGGCTTTGCTCAACTGCCGTCAGTGGGTTGAAGAAGAAATGCTGCTGACCATTGTTGGTGAATACTGTTTTGTCCTCCCCTGTAACAGCTATGGCAGGTTCTTCAACTTTTGACTCTGTCATAAAATCCTCAACTTCTCTATGTGCAATCGTAAGCAATTTAACACATTGAGTGATAGATGCTTCTTGTGCAAAAGACTCAGCAAAGCTTGTAGAGATTGCTTCCTTAGAACTCAACACTTCAGCAGCTGCTACAGGAACTGTGCAATTGTGGATCCAATCTGTTGTAACTGACAGCCTTCTGGTCAAACTACATTCACTGGAAGATGCACTACTGTCAGATGTTGAGCATTCCAAGTTTTGACATCCCTTTCCTCTTTCAAGCTCCAAATTCTGAAATGCCTTTCCCCTTTCAAGCTTTTTGTTGTGCTCTGCTTGATATCCAACTTGGCCTTGACCCATGATGTCTTCACTTGGATGATCTGTATCCACCACTATGTCAGAGGGTTTCGAGTCAACTTCATCTTTGCAACCTATGGAAGTTCCTGATGTGCTGTCAAGATCTTCAGAGAGTTCCATGGTGATGGTTTTATGGCGTTTGGAAGTAGTAGATGTGCTTGTGTTTATCATGCCAGCTGCCACTGAAGATTGATGACTTCCTCCTCCAATCTTCAAGAAACTGTTTTGTGGAACTGCATCTTGACTGCTAGCCTCTGAAGATTCCTCCTCCCTATTGGATTTCACACCACCTCCAAGCTGTCTGTTATCTCCACTTGTTGATTTGTCTTCACCATCATAGCTCAGATGGTCAGCTGTTGATTCTGGTTTGTCACCTTGGTCTGGGCTGCTTCTCCCCACAACCTGAACTTGATTCCTGTTACAGAAAATACTTGAGCACAATCCAGAAGTAGTCTTGGAACTGATTGATTTTTATTCATTTCCTTAATATTTAGAGAAAGTGCTTCAAACATGCTATTTGGACTTGACCAATCACAGAAGAATGTATGTGCAAGCCAGCAAAAACTTGGTGTTTCTACTGCACATGACACTCCAGAGTGCAGTACATAACAGAGTCATTTTTTGAATGGTGGAAAACCTCAAGAGAGGCATAGTAGTAGCTCTGCTCTCCCAGTTATGAATCCCACCATCTTCTTCATCATCATCCTCTTCATCATCAAAATAGTTGTTCTCCAACAGCTACACATGAACTCCAGCACAGAGACAGTCAAGCAACAGTAGTGACCATATTTCTTTTCTACTCTCAAACAGGTGAGCAATAATTCCTTGCAGCATTACAAGGTGTACAATACCTCCAGTGATTTTACTCAATGTTAGTAAGATGTAGAAGAGCATCTGGGCTGTCTCATATTGCAAGATGCTAAGGAAGTATATCTATGGAAATGTGGCAAGTATTGAACCCTGGATAACAAAAGACCATCAAAGGCAAAGCATCTCTTTCCTTCTTGCATGTCTGTGTGTCTCTCTGTCTGGAATCCTGGATGTACAAGAAACCTCTAGAGTCTAATCCTGTGTGGTGGTAAAGCATTCTTCAAATGTTGTGCATGAGATCTGGATGTGCACCTGCTGTATGAACAAGCTCCGATTCCTTTGCCCCATGTCTTCACCAAAGCAATCTGCAGAACCTGTTGCTACAGTGGTGCTTGACAATGTGTTTTTGTCTTCCACGTATAGCCACAATGCGAGAGATCACGCACTCAGAGTCTCACATGAGGATAATTTCGAAATCTGAGATCTTTGGATTGTGAACCTCCTGATCACAATTCTTCATAAATCAGGCCCAGCAAAACTCATGTACCAGCAGTAGCGCAGATTTCTTCGCTACAGGGGGGATCCGGCATCATCGAATCTTCTGCGCACATATATAGAACAAATGATATGTGGGCAAAGTTTACAACTTTGTTGTTTCTCCCGTGGTCTAATCAAGCACATTCATTGCTTTCGTAGATCTTTTCCACCTCCACACGAGAACCTCCAAACAAAAGAAAAGGGGAAAAAAAAACATCTCTTTTCCCCTGTACTCAAGAACAAACATATCAAAATTATGCTCTAAAAACAAAAGAACAAGTTGCATGCATGAGGTTTTCCAAAGAAGCAAAACCAGCAAATGTTTCAGTCAATAGACGTTTTATTGTCAGAAACCTAGCAGGATTTTCCACGATAATTTTTTGATGGGCCACAGGCATTTGCAGTATTGCTGCATGCAGGACGTCGAGTTTCAAGCCGAGTTCTTTCTCTAATTGTCGGATCGGAATTTGTGAAGTCTCATTATGAGAGGAGGGAGGGAGGTAGAGAGGTTGTGGGGTTGTTGTTGTTGTTGTTGTTGTTTCGCAGGAACTTGGTGAAATTGAGGGTTGCTTGGGAACGAAATTTCTCGTTGCTGCAAAGAGCGACCTGATAGGTGTACCGTAACCTTCCTAAATCTGGAAACGCCGAAAGGAGAGGACTTTGGCCGCTGAAAAACGAAGGAGAAGATTCAAAATAACAATCCTGCATACATACCCCTTGCTTGCGTGCGAGGTTTTGGTATTGGTGGTAACTTTAACAAGATTGTTTGGGTGTCAATGATGCTTCGGGGCTTCTGCTGCTGCTCCTGATCAGGGACAGAACTATGGAGTGCGAAAGCCTTCAACGCCTCCCAGAATCTCGGCCGTTTCGATTCTGTGGACCCTTTGAGAGAGACAGACAGACAGAGACACACACACACAGAAACACTCCTGGAAGAAAATATTTCTTCCCGGGCAACTCAGAAGCCCCTAGGTTTTCACAACTTGAATGGACTTGGATTTCTGTTTTTTCCCGGGCAACTTGGAAGTCCCTAGGTTTTCACAACTTCAATGGACTTGATCTTATTTTTACCCCCCAGGCAACTTCCGCAGCTCCTAGGTTTTCACAATTTCAATGGATTTGGGCTTATTCTTTCCCCGGCTACTCAGCAGCCCCTACGTCTTCACAACTTTGATGGGATCTGGGGGCTTATTCTGTCCTGGGCAACTCGGTGGGCCGTAAATATTCACAATTTCATTGGACTTGGGCTTCTTTTTTGTGGAGCAACTTGGAAGCACCTAGGTTTTCACAACTTCAGTGGACTTGGGCTTTTTTTTTCCCCAGGCAACTTGGCAGCCCTTAGGCTTTCACAAATAGATGCAATTTTATTTTACCTTATTTTGGAAAATAAGATGAACACTTCAATATCTAGAGGAAACATTTTAATGTTAGTGAGAAAAGGTACCAAAAAAAAACATCATCATCAAGAAGAGGAAACTTCACACTAGAGGCATAGAATTGGGGAACTTTTAACAAAATAGTAGTATCAACAGAGCTAAAAATAGATTTCTCAAGGATGATGATCAGCCAATTTTGCTGCGACAAGTAGTTGGGTCTTCTCATGAATTGAAGAAACTGTTGAAAATCAATTGTAGGAATCTCTTGTATTCCTTGTCTTGTTTCCTTTCTATAAAAAAGGCTTGTTTGCAAGTCATGGTTGGGTGCATTGAAGGACATTCTGGCATGCAGAAGCATCTGAGGGGCTTCTTACAAACCCCTCAGATAAAAGAAGTTACAACATTTCAGACAGGAAATCGCAAGCTCACAATAGCACATTTGATGAGAGAATTGTACATGACAATTATTTTCATTGAGGTCTTGAAATATCACATTTGGAGACAGAATTACTGTCACAGCACATTTGATAAGAGAATTGCACATCACAATGGTTTTCATGGAGGTCTTAAAATATCACACATTTGGAGACAGAATTATTGTCATGCCAATGATACCACATGCCTCAGAGAGATGGTTGGATTGGCTACAACATAGAGAGCAGAAGAGATTATAGAGGTTCTTCCAGCAATCACAAAAAACCTCAAAGCCCTACAGTGCAATCACCCAGAACTCCAGGAGCTCCACAGTTCATGTTAACTTGTTGGGCTTACTGCTCACCATCTTTTCCTCTTTTCAAGGTGAAGAGAGGCCTTGGTCTGGATCACCTTGCAAGGCATTTTATCACATGCTGTTTCAGACTACTCACTGAAGGAGCTGAGAAAGCTTATCTGAATGAGACAATTGCAGGGTTTAGGTTGCACGTCATAGTTTCTTGTTCTGAGTGCTTCAAAGAGCTCCCCCCATTGCAGACATCCATTCATGACTGGGAGTTCCCTGTTAAACACCTTTGTGGTTCCTGAACTTCACAGAAAACAACTTGGAACCAACTCGTGCAAAATCAAATTCATTTCAAGCATATTGCCAATGCAGGCCCCCTACACAGCTGCCCTTACCTTTTTCAATTTGATGAGTTTCTCTTCTGGGGCTGTCCATTCCTTTCCAAGTTCATCCGCTTCCTGCAGACTAGAAGGAAATCTTTGGTAGGAGTTCAGCCACATGAACAAAAGCTGCATCAAAACCACATCAAAATAAATCCATACATTCACTAGTCTCTCCTGGACTCAGAAACTCGCATGTTCTTTCTCCAAGACTATCAAAACATGACATACAACTTTGAGTGCAAGAGGATTAGACCTTCCTGGGCATATCAGGTTATAAGAGAATTTGATCAACACACCATATTTGGCCTACATTCTTACTACAAATCCATGCCCAGACTTGAAACAAAATACCCAAAATCAGGAACATGAAGTTTCCAATATTGGATGCAAACAGATCTGAAACTGAAAAGACTGTAGGATATGCAGGTCTGGTGCATGAAGGACTTGAGCATTTTCATTGCCATCCCTCAAAACTAAACTCTTGCATGGATTGATCTGGAATCCAATCTGAGTGACACTTAGACATTACAAGCAATGCAAAGTGGAAACAGAGTACTACACAGGATCATAGTGGTCTGGAAGATGGGATACTATTCCTGCAAAGACATTGTCTGAAACTTGACTGTTAGGCATGTAAATATGTCTGCAATCTGGACTAACAGCAAACAGAAGTGACAGTGAAAGAAGAGATGTAGGATGTTTGCAGGGAGGAGGAAGTTCTGCATAATTTCCTAAAGCCTCTTCCATAGAACAGACAAGAAGGATAATAACTCTCCTGAGTATAAAAGAAATCTTCCAACAAGCAGTAAGTAGACACAGTTTTTCATAATGGGGCTACAGACTTGGTTTAGCTGTTGCCTCGGTAAAAGCTCTTCAAGAATTCTGACTCTCCATGGTCTGTCTCCCCAAGCTTGTGTATATCTCCAGCTAGCCCCTCCTTTCCAATGATGTACTGACCAAGAAGATGGTGTCGCTGCTTGGAATGATCAATGCAATACTGCAGCTCCTCTTGCCCCTTGAACACCAACATATCAACAACCTGCACTTATAGAAAACATTTATTCACCATGGCTTCATCGATCCCCTTAACAAATTCAAGTATTGGAATTTCAGTGTGCAAAGGAAGGCCATAGAAAGAATGCCAATTCATCAAATAGTGTTTGAACAATGCAACATATCATAAAGAGAGCCAGGCATTCAGCAAAATCACTGCCCCCAGAAGAATCTGAGAAACGAGCATGATATGGCATGTACACCTTCAGATTGGTGACTTTTGAATGCTTCCGAAACTCTGCTGCAATCTTTGAGCGCAACTCTGAAAGTGTAGTGACCTCTTGCAGGTTGTACCGGTCCATAATGTCAGGCAATGCTCTACAGGCCTCTCTGAAGAAGTCCATGGACCGCCGATGAGCTTCTTCAAGAGTGCGTGAACTGCTACCAGTCTTGGTCACACGGAGGTTCTTGATCAGTCCTGCCATTGCTGATCAATTGACTCCCAAACACCAGTACTAGATGATTGGAACCACGATTCTCCACCAAGATGCAAAATGCTTCTTGAACACAAAGCTTCCTCACGTCAGGCTGCATCAATACATAAAAAGAATAATAAATCACTCTGGCTTTCTAGGAAAAAAACCCTAATCTTGTCGAAATTTTGCAAGGCACGACTGGTTTGACCTCGCTTTATGAGATTTCGAGTTCAGTGACGAAGATGATTAGTCAGATCGTGAGCAGAAAGAACTCAGTGAGACTGACCATCGTAGCAACAGGGGCAAGTGAGATTCAATCATACCAGTTGCCAGCCAAACCGCGGTCGACAAAGAACACTCTTGTGCAGAAATTCTAGACCTATCCAATTCTTCGTAAGAAAAAAAAAACCAAACAAAAAGTATGCAAATGCGTAAAACAGGTTGAAAAACTCACCGATAAGCATGGCTACTCCCAAAAGCCTTCGAGAAGCAACGATAACCGCAAGAAACTCTGTAAGAAAGAAAGATGCGATAGGAACCCAGAGAGTCAGAGGACCAAGAAGGAACTTTGCATGAAACCCTAGAATATAGGGAAAGTGCAATCAGAGAGAACAATGGCAAACGTCTCTCGCTATCTCTCTCTCTCTCTCTCTGTGTGCAACTGGACTTTTTTCATCCACGAACCCCATCTCACATTTGGATAATGAGTTCAGGAAGTCATTCACATTCGGTCACTTGCTAGGATTTTCTCATCCATGAATCCCCACCTCATATTTATTTAGCTTAGAATTTCAGGAAAATCATTTGCATTCAGTCATTTACCAGGAATTTTTCATCCATGAATTTCCACCTCATATTTGTTTCGATTAGAATTTCAGGCAAATCATTTGCATTCAGTAATTTACCAGGAATTTTTCATCCATGAATCC
>Ga0209208_10003175_pt1 | contig 23657 bp, 11 predicted proteins | sample S1TSphfallax_3_FD_187694 | JGI IMG/M metagenome (GOLD analysis project Ga0209208, IMG submission 187694) | Host-associated microbial communities from peat moss isolated from Minnesota, USA - S1T2_Fd - Sphagnum fallax MG (SPAdes) (version 2) | ecosystem: Host-associated > Plants > Peat moss >...
CATAGTCGTGTGACTGATTCAAAGTGACCACCTAATTGAAGAAGACAATGTACCTACAACCTTTTTTTAAACGCAATACATACCATAATACCATGGCAGCTTCAACAAATTATTTTTAGAAGTGTCAAAATTTTCACACAGAAAAAAAAAAAAAAAAATTAAATTGTGAAACAAAATATTGAATCTTCAGGAATATTCTAATATATTGTTGAAAATGGAAATTTTTCAAATTCATTAATTAATTCAATAGACATGTGCCAAAGTTGCCAAGGTAGTACTACCATATCGGCCTTGGAAACTGCAAAAAGTATATAACTCATTGACATAAAAATAAATTAAAAAAATTGTATTAAAAAATTTACAGCCAAACTCTGGTTCAGTTTGGTTGCCTGCATTATGCTAAATCCCAGGTCCAGTTCAATCTAGGTTCCAATACTCGACAGCCTAGTTCTGTTTTGGGTTCCAAAAGGAGGCTTGTTGTAGGTCTGGTTCCAATTCCAATTTTTGGGAATCAGCACCCGGGGGTCCAGTTAACTGGAAACTAGACCAATAACCAGATCTGGAACCAACCAACAATGGTAGTTAACCAGGTAGTTGGGGTCCAGGGTCCAGACTCCTAGGAACCACTGCTAGTGTGCACCACCCAAGGGCTCCAACAAAAGGTTACCCAGGTGGAACCTTGATGATGACTTAGTTGGGGTTCATCTAGAGAGCTGAGGGCCACTTTAGATGAGGGTCTAAAGTCCAGGGTCCAATGAAATAGAGCAATCCTATTGGGTGAGAGCCATAATAAATTGGACCCACGGCCTATAGATGAGGGTCCAAGACCAAAAAGTGGCAAAAAGTGGCTAAACCCACATGGCACCATTTTAGAGGGCAAAATCAATTGATTCGGACCAAGACAAAGAGCCCAAAAGGAGAGCTTGTGATTTGGAGAACCAAGATGCAAGGCTAGGGTCCAAGGCAGGCTCCAAACTCAAGGATTCAATTTGCTTCAAATGAGTCCAAATTTGTTTCTAGGAGTCTGGACCCTGGACCCCATCTAAAGTGGGCCTTGGAGTTGTAATGAGTTTTCTATGGATGGTGCACACTACCAGTGGTGGGGTGCTGTGTCACATAATCCATCCATCCATCCATCCAATGGGACATAATAGAGTTTGTATTTAGCCACTGATTTTGCCCAGATTTTGTCACAGAATATTTTTAACACCTCAAAAAATTTTGAACCACTGTAGTACCCAGACTGGTTTGGCAACAAAGTGCCTAATAATTTTTTTTTAATTAATAATTTTTTAAGTTTTTAAATTAATAATTTTTCTAATTTTTTAATTAATAATTTTTATTTTTTAGTTTAAATAATAATATTTTATAATTGGATGTTATAAAATAATTAATTACTTTCTGGAATTTCCATTTTTTTTTTAAATGATCATAATTTAGTCAAAAAGTCCATTTTGCTAAGCCATCATCAACTTTACATTGTGAGTCCACTTCATCATGTAGATTGTCCTTATCCACTTTGAGCTGCCCCAAAAAATTGCTTGATGCTTGAAATATATTATTTCACTGCCCAAAATTTTGCCAGAAGAATAAGACTTCTCAAAATTAAAAAAAATCTTCATAGGCTGCCCAGTTCAGAAAAGGTTTAAAAATTAGGTTTCCAAAACTCTGATGGCTCTTTGTAAGAGAGGAGAGCTTTCAAGTTATCCTCTAGAGTTTTTTTTGAACTACATAGTGAAAGCAATTTTGGAAGGTTTAGAGCTCAAAGTTTATGTTCTCCTAATGTCCAATTTTTGTTAAGGATGTGGAACATAAGCCTGCTGAATGAGATGAAAATGAAAAGATAAATGATCATCCAAATTAAATTTGATGGATAGCATGTCACCACAAGCAATCCACATCAATGGATGAAATGATTTTGATGGAGAAATCTAACTACATTGATTGGCTGAATTTCATGCACGAATTATTTTGAAATGAATTGAGATGAATTTTGATGGATGCAAAACAATGTTTTCTTTAGGAATTTTTTAATGTAGCCTAATTGACGATTGTCCATAGGAAGATGTAAAAAAAAGGGCAATCACCTTAGGAAGATTTAGCCAAACCTCACTACAAACCAAACATGAAGAACAAATTCTTATTATTTCTTGTATATTTTTGGCTACTTGTTTGAAGCAAATATAGCAATTTGGCACTTTTTCCTTCCTTTCCCATTTAGTTTCTCTTCATAACAATTGACACCCTCCAAAATAACTTCATTTTTAATTTCATCAGTTAGAAAAACAAATTATGCAAAATAACCCAATTGGATTCAAAATTATTTTTAGCTTTCAAAGAACGCAGTAATTAAGTGAACTGTTAAAATATTTGAAGATCAAACAAGTTTCATCCATTGAATGTCATTTATGATTTTATTTCCTCCTTGAGATCATTCGTTTGTAGATTATTTCATCCAATCAAATTCATGTAGCTTCCATGAATGAACATCCAAGAAATAGCATCCACAAATCCATTGAATGGACATATGAGATTTCATTTGTAGTTTTTTTGTGGATGTTCATGGATGAACGGAAATTTTTTTATGATATTTATAGATAAAACAAAGTTTAGATCTAGGAAATATCATAAATTGATTTTTTTCATCCATAATGTTAAATCATCCACTGAAATTTAGCCAAAATTCATGTATTTACATCCATAAATATCATTCATGAATGGATGCATGAAATTCAATTAATTTGGATGAACTAGTTCAATTACCAACTAACCTAGATCTATATAAAAAATAATGTCTATCTATTTACACCTACCTCTTGCAAGCCTAACTACCTTGAGCTCCTTTTCGCTACCCACCGACATGGATATAAAAAGGTAGCTTAACATCTGCTCTCCCATTTCTATGCTATTTATGTAAAATAGTCCAATACCTTACCACTTTCAAGGCTAACTACCTTACCTGTTTCCCTTACCCACTACATGCAAATGAAAAGGCACAATATAATTTTGGGATTTGATATAAATGTTAATAAACTATTGGGAACATATGGGAAGATAAGGTTAAAAAGAAAAAAAAGGGGGGGGTTGGGATGTTGTTGACAACATGGATGTCTTTCAATAAGAGGTCTATTGGTTCCAAAACAAAAATATGTTTTTTTTGGTTACACAAGTGTAACTCCCTTGCCTTTGGAGGTTCCAAACAAAGCAAAAATCTCCTCCCTTTTTCATCCTCCCCCTTTTCATCTCTTATGTTTCCAAATGGTTCCCAATAGTTCATATTTATTTATGCCAAATTTCAAAATTTTGTGTCTTCATGTCCATGTAAATTCATAGGGAAAAGAGGTTAAACACATAAACTTGAAAGAAGTAGATTATTAAATTATTTTACTATAGATCAAATGCCCTTAAAGGCATGTGTTAATTTTCCTTTTCATATTCATTTAAGTGGGTAGGGGAAAGGAGTGAAATCATTAGGTTTCCAAGAAGTAGGTTGGGACAACGTAAATAAATAAACATCACTTTTTTATTGCATAATATTATTACCATTAATCTATTAAGTTGGAATGAAGGACGACAAGTTTTTGAATTTTGATCAACCCAACCAAGTTATATTTGGAAGGTTGTTTCTCATTATTTCTCTTTTTCTAAACAAACTTGCCTTCAAATAACAAAAGCACTTTAATCAATCACAACATTCATGCAAACCCACAAGAATCCCAACTGATGAAATAAAACTCCTACACTTGTGAACTAGACTTGGTGTGTGAATTAACTTGCAACCAAAATCCAATCACCATCTAAAATAATAAAAATCTAAGCATTTGCCAAGTGTAGTTTGTGACTAAATTATGTTGCACCTACAACATGGTCACCAACTACTTATAGCAAATAAAAATTTCAAGAAACTGCTAGTAAATGGGAGATTTGCATAATCCTTCATATAGTCATTTCATACCTACCTCATTTCCAAGTCTAACTGAAGTTCATTTTCCCTACCCACCAACGTGGACATGCCTTTTGATGTACATTATATTTATATTAATCCAAATTAAATTTGACATTGACACAAATAATAATGAACTATTGAAAAAATATGAAAACATAAAAGGAGAGAGAGAAAAAAAAGTTGATTGTCATTAGTAATGTGTAGTAATGCAAAGCCCAGCTGTGATAGACAATTAGCCTTGGTGATTGAATTATGTCTTAAAGAACATTTGGTTGTCAATTGGTGGCAATTGGGACTAAATTTAACAAATGACAACCAAATTATGAGATGATTACAATTTTATTTTTAACTAATGTAATTATATTTTAATGTTGGGATACTAAATTAATGTGACTTTAGTTAACCAAATTATGAGATGATTACAATTTTATTTTCAACTAATGTAATGATATTTTAACATTGGGAGAATAAATCAATGCAACTTTAGTTATTGGTGATCAAACTTTGCTGTCCCAAAATTTAGTCACCAATTAGTCTCACCAAATTTTTGCACATAATGAACAACCTTGTGATTTAATCATGTTGTATCAACATTTGGTTACCACACCTAGTGCCAATTTATTTTAAGTATCAAATTTGGGTTGAATAAGTAACAAAGGTGATCAAAATTTGGCACGTAGTAATTAAATTTATTGATTGATTTATGGCATGATTGTAATTCAATTGTCAACTAAATTAATCAAATTTAGCATTTTTGCACTTGATGATTAAAATTATTTTAAAGCGAAATGCAATCACTAACTTATGTGGATAATTTTTTGCATTTGACAATTGCATTATCTTCTAATTACAATCTTTAAACACTTTAACTAATGAACCAATTAGATTTCAATATTTGGTGACCAAAGTTGACAATCATATTATAATGAAAAAAAAATATTTTCCATTGAGTGATTAAATTTGAAATGCTTGGCAATTAAAAAAATTGCAACAAGAACATGGCCATGTTAGGTGGATTATTTTGGATGTCACAAGATCATAGTTTCTTTTGACTCTAGATGGACTTGATATATAAATTCATATTCATTAGCATTGTACTATTACATTTTATGTTAAATCTTTTTTTCATCATTGAACTAATATAAGTCTATTTTACCTTCAACCTTCAATTCTAATCTTCAAACTTTTACGTTGAGTTTTTGATACACATGTTTAGTGATATATTTATGAGGAGGCTTATGAATCTTTTTACCAAAAGTATAGGGGAATGCACATTGGATGGATAACTTGCTAACTACTATATTGCAAGAGTTGTAGTAAGTTCAAATTGTAGACTTTCATTTGCCACTTTGAGCATGTTTATACATTTTTGTCATTAATTAATTCACTAATATTATAAAATTGTGATTTTTATGGTAATAGCATCATGATTAGTTTTTCTTTTCGGGTGTATTTTTGCAACTTGCCAAATTTATGTTTTTGTAAATGAAGAAAATGAAAATTTGTGACTTTTAGGGATTTTTTTGCCATTTTTAAAATTAGAATAATCAAATTAACCACATTTAGACCTTGGAACTTCTTGCGTCACCATCTATAACAACACTTTTGTAAAAATGTTATAGCCCACCTAGGAAAATCACCATTTGATGTTAATTAATGTTGGGAATCCTGGTTAGTGGACCGACTCGAAAATTTTGAAAAAGAAAACCTCAATCATGATTAAACCAACTTTACAATCAAACTTATTAGTATGAAATGATTGATTATGTCTATGTTGACAAAAATGAAAACTAAGTATGTTCATTGTGATTAAAAATAATTAATCAATTTGAACAAAATGTTATGCTTGTCCATTTGTAAATTTACATTAATATAATTAAAATCAATCATTCACATTTATGACACATGTGATTAGAATACTACTTTTGAAGGTCCATTCATGCTAATAGGACCCAACAATGCCCCCTTTTAGATGATTGTTTAACTTGACATATTTTCAAAATATTCTTGAAATACTTGGAAAAAGCCTTTTTAAATCATTTTTAAAAAGTTTTACATTATGTTACAGTTCATATTAAAACTTTGAAAAATTATTCCATTGTCAAGAAAATTAATTCATTTTATAAGTCATTTTCTACTTGAAAACATCGGTTATAGTTATTTCAAAGGTATTTTTGGGTATTTTACTCATCAAATTGATTTCAAATTTATTCACATGTTTCCATAAATATTATTCTAATATAATCAAATTCAAAATTCTCAACACCAACTTAAATTTTCAATTTAATATCTAAATTATGGTTACATCTATTTTAATACATATTACCATGACTACAATTTTGATGCTACTTTTTTTTGTGAGCATTAAAATGTAAAACATTATCATGTGATTATTTTGAAATTAATTATTAAAAATTTGATAGTTGTATGGTTATCAAATTTCAAAATTTTCATACATTATGAAGGTAATTCCAATATAACCTATGAAATTGTAGATTAAATTCATAATTATGTACTTCACATGTGTAATTAAGTTTATTGCAAATTTTCATAATTTCATACAATTAACTATATTGATTAATTTAAATTCATAATTATATACTTCACATGTGAAATTAATTTTATTACAAAATTGCATAGAATTAATTATATGATGAATTTCATACCAGAATTGCACTATTACACTATCATAGGGTGTTTGCATGCTGCTATGGACACAAAACAAGTCAAAACTAAATGTACATAACTACTAAAAGTATCAAAATTTAATATCCATTTACTTTGAAAATCTGAAATCACATTTACTTGATTTGAGCCTTAAGAGTAAAATAAGTTAAAACAATCATGAATATCAAATTGCTTCATTTTTTTTCTTTGAATAAATGTACATAATCACATTATAGAATTTTTCAAAACAACCCATTTGGTACTTGTATACCATTTTCCTACTAATTCAAAAACTTTACTTCATAGTAGTGGACAAATAAAATTTATTCCCAAGGCATTTACATGATCAATGGAAAAGTATTATACAAATAACAAACATCATAATGATCACCATTATTACAACATCATGTACCATCAAAAGTTTATATATAATTTAGATGTAAACTTTGATGGAAGGTTGCTCTTTGTTCAATATACATTGATGTACAAAATTTCATTGAAAATTTTCAACTAAAAGAAGTACTTCTTAGTCCTTTTGTTAAAATAGTCATTCTATGACAAGCAATTGCATGTTACAAATGTACTCCAAAGCATTATTGTATCATTCTTATTTGCACCAATATATCAACATATGATAGATTAAGATGTGAACCACCTTTGATTGTGCATTTTGATCATCAAACCTTTTCTTATTATGTCCCCAAATCATTCAAATTTTGTTTGTCATGACAACTGGAACACTATGATAATTTTTGTGTCTATGTTGTATCATGTAAACGCCACATAATAAAAGGCATTGTGCATTAACATTTTTGAATTTGTTTCTTGAACCAATTATAATTTCTTTAAATTTGGAATTTATGAAAAAATAGACTTATGAAATCAAAGACATACTTTTAAATATGAAATTCATTTCATTGTGAAATCCTTCAAATTTTATTTTAATTAAATACTATACTTGAGTTTGTGCCACAAATTAAACTTTAAAAAATAATGTTTTTTTTTTCCATTTGGAATTAAACCTAAGTCAAATGAAAAATTAAATAAATTAAATTAAACTAACATTATAGATATGAATCTATAACCTAAATCAAGATTGAAAAAATTACATTTTTATTTTATTTTTAAACATGAAACTAGTAACTATTTATATTTAGAAATTGAAAACATTACAATTTTCAATCTAATTATGAAACTACATAAATTTATAATCTCATATAAATGTTTTTCATTTTGAGACTAAATTTTTTTCTAGATTACATGCAGTCATGAAATTAATATTTTTGAGATTAATTCCATTATGTTCTTTCATGGACAAGGTTTTTCCATAATTCATTATGGCTCATCTAAGTTAAAACAAATAAAACCAAAAAAACTTGGTACTTGGCTAATTTGTTTTTAAATTTCATTTGATTTTTATTTTTTAAGACATTATATTTGAAACCATGACCCAAATAATTAAAATTAAATTCCTAACTTTGCATTTGAAATTGAAGAAATTATAAAATCAAACGTAGTTATGAAACTCCAAATTGTAAGATCAAACTTAATTATGAAATTAAAGACCAATGAAATTACCTATGTAGTTTTATGTCATTGTGATTTAAGATATTACATTTGAATTCCAAATCAAAATCATCACATTTGAATGCTTGGACTAAAAATCTCAAATTTCAAATTTCTTGATACTCAAAACAAAATACTTTGTCAAATTAAATGTGATTACAAATTCAAAGAAATGTGAAAATAATTTTAATTATATATATATATATATATATATATATATATATATATAATTAAGGAGTTGGGTTTATAGGCCAAGGAGGTGAAGGTTCAATTCCATCCAACGACATTGATATACATGATTACAATTTAATCAAACACTTGTACCTATACATTTGTAGGCAAATCAAACTCATCAATTTGACCATATCATATATAAAACTATGTGGAGGTGGTAGCTATGTGTTAAGATTGTTAGAATATATAAAATGAAGGTTCAATAACATGTCTATCTAGATTAATCTATGAATAAATTGATTTTCAAACAAACCCATTTTTTTACCTTTTTTTTTTTGGCCTATACATGTTATTGAACCCACATTGCCACCATGTTGACACATTCATATATGCAATGGAAAAAGTGACAACTTTGATTGAACTATGGAGTCATGTAGTCACGTGTGTCATACAAATGTAATCATAGATCCATTTTTTTGGCATAATGAATGAAATAGGTCTAAACTTGAATCCAACACACACAAAAGATTATATTTAAAACAACGTGATGAAGTATAGAAGAAATACTTAACTAAAATTTTATTTGTAACAGGAAAAGACTAAAAACATGAAATGAAATAAACATGTTATAGCATAAGTTCATACTTCATACTCCTATTGAACATCTTCAAGATATTTTGGGGGGGAGGGGTGGTAATTTAGTAGTTTCATCTTACTCACTTGGGAAGCAAGCTCAATGTAGTTCCATATGATCCATAATGCAAAAAACCTTATTAAATATTTATTATGGATGAAAAGTGGATGTGGTGTGAATGAATTGCATCCATTATGGTTGAAGCATGGATGATCATGGATGAAATCCATCCATATTGATGAAGTTAATGATGATCAATGAATTTCATTGATTATGGAATGAAAGGCAAGAACGCTAATGAATGAACTTTCATCTAGTGAATAGTGAGCTAAGTTACATGAATTTTAAATATAAAAAAATATATGTCTAAACTTTAATGAACTACATCAAGGTTGGACATATAATGTCACATGTGAAATTTTATGTTCATTGCAAGCAAAGGAAAACTCAAACAACACTAAATTTTCAATGCCTTTTGTCAAACAAATATGAAAAGAAATAGGATTTACTATGTATTGTTTTGTAAATCCTATTTTTCTTTACTATGTTGAAGTACTATGATTAATGACACATGCCATGAGGTGAAAGCAAGTCAATTAGACCAAAATAGTAGTCAACAAATAATTAATTATCTAGCATTCACATGTAAACATGAAAGTAGTTTTAAAATTTATTTTATTACAAAACCAATCATTCCACCTCATTTATTAACCTCATAAGGAGCCAAACTTAAAGCTTGATGAACAATTACCATGTAAAAGTGCATTGAAAATATATTCAAGAATATATTTATGGAACCCATGTTAAAAGGTACTTCCATTCGAAAAGTAAAATAAATGACTTATGAATTGCATGTTTTCACAAAATCTACGGTATATTTAATGCCTTTCACTTAAAAAATTTTGAATTTGAAATTATTTTAGTTTGCTTATAACTACTTTTATAAAAGATGATATTGTAAAAGTAGGATTTAAACCTGCTTGCATTTCATAATAACCTACTTGATTGCCTATTAAATATGTTTTTAAAATTGATATTCCATAAGCTCAAAAATTATACATACTTTAATCTTTTAGTTCAATCACATTACATGTTTCACAATTTTCTGGTGCTTGTCATTCAATCCCCAAAAGTTTAATCATTATTCTACTTGTGTGTTTGGACTCCATGTAAGTGCATGCAACTATCGATTTCCACAAACCCTTTTCACTTTTGAAAGGACCACGTTATTTAGGGAAGAATGTTAAATCCCCTTCACCATGTCTTTGTTCTTATTCTAAGAACATATATGTGAATTTGTGAACAAAGGTTTTCCTACATGGCCTATCCAATGTGAAACAATTTTCAATTTGTAACAATCATGACTATTCTATGTAGCTAGAACTATGATGTAATTTTGCCTATATCCAACAATAGGACCTACTATTGTCTTGGTGGTGGCTATGTATATAATTGGAAATGGGGTTAATTGGCATTATCATATTGCACTTCCAAATTGAACATGCACTATCAAAATCCATACCTCCTTGCCTTGAAGGGACCACCCACGAAACTATGGGATATAATTGGCCAAATCAAATCATGTTCAATAGCCTAGATGGGAGAGAAAATATTGTTTTATTTCTCATTTAGTCCTTGCACCATGCAGAATCCCTATCAATTATATTCATAATGTTAACATTATTCTCCACACTAAAAACATTTACATCAACAACTTTGAAGTGTTCCTTGCTTACATCATTCAAACATTATCTTACCATCCCAATAAAAATGTGCAAATCTTGACCCTTGAAAAGCTTGCAATGAACCACATGACCAATAGGAACCTTCAATGGATGATTCTAGAGAAGTTGACTTTTCACTACTTGATTAATAGTAAGAAGTCAACTAGAAATTTGCAATATATTTAAACCATTTGGAAATGTGAATGACATGATGATCTTCCCTACTCCAAATTAAGCACACACCCCAAATATACAAGAATTTTTCCACCACCAAAATGCATTACGGATTAACATCTAAACCTTCCACTCCAATGTGACAAATGTCTCAATGCACAATTTTTTTTTTGGGAAGAATTCATTACCTTTTTGCCTAACATTTGTTTTCATGGAATGAGGCATCTTTTGTACATAAGTAGTACGAAAAAACAACAACAAAATGTCCAAAAATAAGATTGCCAAAAGAAAAAGATGGCCAAAAGAATATGAGGACAAAAAAATGCCAAAAATAATAGCAAAATGTTTTTTTATTTCAAACTAAGTGGAGTGACATTGACCTCAATGAGGTGACTACCTTCACCTCAATGGCAATATCACTTGGACTTAGGTTTCCATGTACTTCATCCTATTGTATTAAAGTTATTGAAAAACTCTTAATAATATGTTATTTTGAAATAAATGAATATGCGAGATTATTACATGATTGATTTATTGATCCAAACCTTAAATCTGATAATGTACAAAGTTGTACCAACATTAAAAAAAAGTTTCAACTAAAATAACATGAATGTCGATGTGCACAATTAGGTCTTAACTTTTGCTAATTACCATACCTCATACTAAGGTTTGACATTAAATAATTCCCAAGAAGGAAATCCAAAAATAAAATCTAAGGGCGGTCCTACCAAAAAACCTTTGAACTTTTACCTGGTTTAAAGCAAGGATTGACCCTCACTAGTATATCATTATATGTTGTGAAACTCATGTGCACCTCTTGTACTAAACATTAATTTTCATAGTTTTGAAATTTACATTAAGGTTTGTTGAACCCTTTTTATTGAAAAAAAATCAATTATTTTAGAAGAAATTGTCGAATATTAGCCATGGGTACAATGGTATTATTTTTGAAAGGTAATGCTTGAGGAATAGGGTGTTCACAAAATAAATGCCCCCTAAGTTAGATCCAAGGGGCACTTATTTTAGGAATGCCTTGCTCTAAAGTTGTTACCCATCTTAAAATGTTACAACATAAAAGAATTGTTTTTGTTTTATTCCCATGATACCTAGCAAGTGCCTTTTGGATGTAAAGGGAATTTTTTAAAAAAAATAATGTGAGGCATTTCAAAATCTTGAAATGCCCTAAAAATGTTTAGATTTTGTAAAGTGATATGCAATACAATAGAATTTTCAACCTGATGCTTAATGTTTTGTACAATCCACAAAAAAGGACATTATGATCTAATCACTCTTATCAACTAATATTCTTAAGTAACCAAAAACTCAATTGTTGAACACAAATCATTGAAGAATATTACAAAAATCAAATTTCCTTATTTTTCCAAAGACTTGATCCCCAATTAGATTTAGCAATCAAGCTTTAATAACCTAATAAAAATATATCATGATATGCAAAATGTAGAATTTAATGGAAAAATGAAAAGGATAATTTAAAAATTTTCCTCCATATTGTTGGCTTGTAAGTGATCATTGTTTTCCCTTAATTGGGCTTCTGATTAGATGTTCATCACTTATTTAATGGAGGTTTAATATTTCCTAACCAAATTATAATTCAAATTTGGGTAATTGGGAAATTTTTAGAAACTAATTTGGTTCAAGTTCTTGCAATTTATAATGATTGTGGTCATTGTAAATTGCAACTTATATGTATACATAAAATTATTTCTCATTTCCATTATTTCATTTCACATGGCCTAAGGCTAATCACCTATCTCCAACTTTAAAGTATTTTAAAAAGTAGAAATCACACTTTGATGCTCAAGTCACAATGTTATTTTGAGATCTACTTGTGATAATGTTTACAACCAAAATGCAAACTTACCAACATGTCACCTTGTTGAGTAGTTATGGTCCATACATATTATGGTATGATGGATCATTCTTTGGTTTTTAAATCACCGTATGAAAGTGTCATTTTCTTATGGCATATAGGTGAAAGACTAGGGATGTCAAGTTGTTTTAAATGAGAAAGGGATCATTATGGATTTTGAAGATGAAAATTTATTGTGAGTTGTATGTAAAATAAGGTTGTTAAATATAGTAGTTAGTGACTTCATTAGAAAATTAAGTAACTAGGCCATAGAAAGGCTTGGCCCAAGAAAGGTTTTTATTTACATTAATTGAATTTTAAATAAGGGAGTAAACTAGGGAAGAAATTTGTTTTTAGATGAACTGAATTTTTTTGAATTGTTGAATGTTTGTTCATGTTTTGAAGTATGTGGAACTATATTAAATTTAGTTGTACAATTGAAGTTTTCCATAAGTTGATTCTTTATAAGCAATTAGTTGTTAACACCATGTTCTTGTTAAGATAACAATGACAACTAAATGTAATATATGATGATTATATTTCTCCCTTCACATTTTGCATACATCCATTGGGTAGGATTTAAATGCACCATATATAGGAGTTGAGGTTGCCCATTGAAATTTCTAAGGACTTCCATAAATGTTTGTTAATTTATGGAATTCATGATATCAAATTTCTCCTTACCAAAAATTTAGGAATTGTAAATTAAATCACTTGAAGATGAACTGCATGATGCCAAGATAAAGTTAAAATGTGACACTTTATGCCATCACACATTGATTTTTTTTATGGATTTGCACTTACATTAAATCGCACTAATATATTTGTATTTGTAAATTTTCAAATTGTCAAACTATTATTCTCATTATTTAGTCATTTGAAGACAATTTAAGATTTTGATTGCATGTATGCAAGGGAATATTATCAACTCAAGCATGTTGTATCTTTCAAATCCATTTAAGAATGACTTTGAAAATTGAAAAGTTGGAAGCTAAAAATTAACTCATAATGACAATGATGTTGATGGTATGTGTGCTTTAGAAGATGAGGAAAATTTGAATGAAAATGGAAGGCTAACATGTAGCTCCTTTACAAGAGTATGGAAGGTGGAAATGAAGAAAATAGTTTTGGCAACATTATTTTGTCATGAACAACATAGGTTGTATTGAACATGAGAATTGAGTTTCCTTTGTTGGTGTATTTTTTCTTTTGGTGGGAATTTTTTTGGCAAGATATTTGTTGACAAGTTGGAACAAATCTTGTACATCAAGATGCTCCCAACAAAATAATATATATGAATGGTCTTATAGCCATTACTAAACCCATGAAATTTGGTTGCAAATCATAGACTTTGGAAGATTATTAATGAAGGATCCATTGTTCAAATGCGCCACCCTGGGTTCATGATGTGAGAATTTGCTGGGAATAATCGAAGTTGGTGGCTCCTTGAAAGTTCCTTCTTGTTGTCTTTGAGAACCATCTCTACCCTACTCTTGTGTCTCATTATTCCGAATTGTTTGAATGCTTGCAATAAGTCTTCACTAGGTTGCATCTTAAATCCCAATTTGACATCTTTTTTCAATTGGTCAACAAGTCGTTCTTGTGCAATTGCTCGTGGAGTTTCTTGGGATGAAGCTAAAATCCGTCTCAACACATTATTTTCCCTCATTTCCCCCATATTTCTTGAACATTCCATCCTCTTTATGTTTTCTCTCATATTTGCCACAAATTTGACAATTGCTGGGTGGTTATTCTTCTTTCGTGCACTCTCCCTTCTTACAAACCTAGCACTTTGGATTTCCCTCCAACTTTTGGGAGCATATACATTCCTAGAGGTTTTGGACTCCCTCCTATGGCAAGAAAGTTCCAACTCATGTTGTTCCTTTACAACATCCAACTTTAGGAACCTCCAATTGCCTTTCTTATTTTCCATCATATTCTCCAAACCACAACTAGGTTTTTGATCAAAGGATTAAGGGATCCACTTTTAGTTGGTTCATTGTAAAAACAAATGAAGTAAGATGGGTGCACTCTACATACAACCTTCCTTTGTGTGACACTTTTCCAACTGCAACATAGAGGAAACTCTTGACACCTTATGCTAACATGCCATGCAATGTGAATGAATATGCTTCCCATTTGAATAGAAAAGTCTTTTGGATGACAAAAAGGTCAAAATGATTTCCATCTACCTAATTATGAACCCTAAAGCTCTCCCTTTCATTTTTCCATTCTTTATGGATCTTGTCTAACATGTAATGTTGTCTATTGTATATTGAAGCTTGATTGTTAAAGTTGAGTGTTGGACCAAGTTTATGAAGAAAGCAAAACATTCAATTCATGTTCAATGATTCATTTTATGGTTCTTTAATTATATCATATGATACGAGTGATTAAATCACACATCCTTTTTGGTGGGTTGTAACAAATCAAATTCCAATAATTAACAAAAGTTGACATTGGATATGCTCCCATTTGATCACATTCATGTTGATTCAATTGAAAGTGTTTCTTAAATTGTTAGAAGTTTTTACACTATTGGATTTAAAGTTTGGATCAATAGATCAATCATGTAACAATTTTTGAAATATACGATTTGTGTTGAAATATGTTGTAAGTTGATTAGAATGTAGTGTCCTACATTTTTTCATTGCATTGGCGCCTTTACGTTTTTGAATTTCAGTTGCATTTTATTAATGATCCAATATGCTTCAAATGGGATTGATAATTGCATCACTCTTTAAGACTTCTTGACCACACAAAATACATCAAGACAAACATTTAGGTTTGAAAAGCATTTGGGTGGAGTAGGGCAAAGAAAATGTTGGAAGGTTATCTTCACAAAAAGTAAACATATTTAAATGGAACCTTTTGGAACCAAGTATACTTAAACAAGTACAAGAATGAAATAAATCAAGTTTGTTAATCATATAAAAGTTGAACATTGTTGAATTTAGCTTTAAAAAAATAAAGGGAGCAAAACTAGAAAATGAAAATCTAAGTCCAAGTGGTCTCTGGTTTTTGAAACTTAGGTCATAAATAAATCATTAGACACAAAACATGATGGATTACAAGAAAAGAAAGAATTTCATTTAATTAAAAACTTGCATGGAAGTTCATTTCAATGGTTGATTGTTTCATATTATGTAATGGCAACCAAATAAAGGAGATCTCCCCTCCCCCCCCACCTACCCCAAAAGACCAATACACCCACCACTAAAACAAAACCTTAATCATGTTCCTAAATTTGTAGGGAATTGCATCATACTTGAACATACTTACAAGGTATATTTGTTACAAATTGAAAATTCCCCCACATTAGAATGGCAACTAGAAAGCCTTTGTCCAAATACATATGTAGCCAACTAGATATATGTATATATTTTTTACATTGAAAACCAAGTGGTAAAGGGGTTTTATGTAAATTTTCAAACCAATTTATTTGGGAATTAGTTCATGGAAATGACAACATTGTTTAAAAATAGAATGTGGATACTCCCCACAACTACTTTCCAAATTCCTAACCTATCTTTTGTTTTGTAAATGGCCTCTATAATATTTTATGTAGTTGTATAAGCATGGGACTTCCTATTTGTTGTCACTTCATCCCAAGTTCTGGCTTTGGGAGTTTTTAAAACTTGAATTTTACATTGAGTTTTGATAGCCAATATAGATATACATGTACATATCAAATAACAACCATTGCCCATGTGGCTCAAGAGTTAGAGCCTCTTCCTTAGGCATCAATGTTAGGACTATCAGCTTGGAGATTTATATGGAAGGTAAAGCCATAAGGTGGGTGCATTCCCAAATTAAAAGGTTTAGGATGAGGCAATGCCCAAGTTTGGCCTCATAAGTTGCCTTCCAAGTACACCGGGAAATTTCTTAGAATGTTTTAAGGGGCCCCAATTAGGACCCTATGGTTGGGGAAAAAGCTATAGAATTATGAAATATATTTTAATAGTTAAGTAAATCTTTGAATTTCTATTGAAACTTCATTTTGAAAATGTGAGAAAGAGATAAAAATATGGTAAAGGAGATGGAGGTTTATCAATTTAATAATATCACTTTCTCCCCTCCCTCCATTTTAATTTCCCTCATATGTTCCCATATGGTTTCCAATAGATCATCATTATTTATGTCAATTTCAAATTTGATCTTACTATATAACATGGACATGAAAATGCACATGTTAATGTGCCCTTTCATGTCTTTTTTATAAAATAAATAATTATATAATTTGAATTACACACATACATACATCCATACATACATATGAACCACTTGAAACTATGAACTTTCAATAAATCCAAAGAACAAATGATCGAGGCATATATATATATATATATATATATATAAGGGTGTCATGCCACTCAAAGCCAATATGATTCATAGCTTCTTTAGCCATGAGGTCTAGGACCCTTGCCTTGAAGACCAAGCCCCAAATTTTTGGAATGATATGTATATACATCAACAATGACACCAAGTACAAGGGGCAAAAACCAATATGAATATCTAATTTGGTTTCATTTGGCTTAGTTATTTTCCAAAACATGTTGTCACTATGCATTGCAATGCAAGTTACTTGGACGATTTCCAATGTGGTCCTACTATGTGTGATCTTGTAATATTGATGATCAATGACATGTTGGCATGGTATGATTTAATTTTCCCCTTTTCCTTCGTTTTAAGGCATTGAATTATTATTTTTGTCCTAGCAAGATTGCAACACACCTAGTTTTGGATATCATTTTTTGGCAAATGATTAAATTTTCCCAAAGAATTTTCCAATGTGTAAAAATGGTATCTAACATTCAAACTAATGTTGTCCAATTCAAGTTTCAAAAATCCAACACTAGTGAACTATTGCAAGTACCTCAATTTTCTACAAAACAAAACCCCAAAAAAAGAGAAATTTTGATTTTAGAAAAAATATTGCCAAGTTTTTAATTTCCTTCTTAGTTTGAGGGTAATATGTCATCACTTTGCTAATGTTTAGAAAAACTTTCAAAAAAAATCTAGAAACCACGGTTAATAAATGTAAAATCTACCTTGGGATGTTCAACCTATCCTACTTTAGATTTTTTTTAAAAATAGATCCTATGCTCCAATTCTAGTTTCATTTTAGTTCTTCACATTTTTAAACTTTTGAATTTTTATTATTTTTTAAAGTGACTCTAGTTCTAAAAATCAAATCTATTTTGAAAACCAAATGTACGATTTAATAACATATAGAAACATAATATTAAGGACTTTGTAAGTATAAACATTCTACATACAACCATTAAAAAGTACCAAACTACATAACCCCAAGGTTGAAGTTTTGTAAGTATTAATCTTGTACAACCTATTGAGGGCAAGATTATACTATAATAATTAGACTAGATAAGCATAGGGAGGTGGCATTGTGATGTCTATTTTGAGACAAGTTGGATAGAACAATATTAAGTAAGTATAGGGTAGGTGAAATTAGGACTATTGAGGTGGAATTCAAATGATGATTTAGGCGGGAAAGTTGAGGATTAAGGAAGCTCTAGATATTTTTTGGGAATTCTTTTCTAACTAGTTTTTTTTAATGTCTAATACTAGGAGTACATAGAAGATAAAAAGATAAATAGTAGTTATAAAGATAGAACAATTTTGAGGATGCCCATAGAGTTGTTGAACTATGATCTTTGATCTTGGTTTTTTCTATATTTTTTCCATGATTTATTGTTTTATTCATTTATATCAATATGAAAAGTAAATTGTGGCAAAATTAAGACATATTCATAACTATGCAGACACTTGGGCTATGAAAAATGTGTTTATTGAAACATTCTAGATTATGTATGGATTTTTAGTATATATTTTGTATAACTAAAATTGAATATGTACAATAATAAAAACTATAATTGAAATAATGTTAAAATATTATGATTTACCATTTGGCGACCATCCCTAAGATGAATTTGGGGTCAAAATTTTGAGTTTTATGAATTGTTTTAGTTTTATTGTGTGGCAATAGGTATAGAAAGGTTATTGCAAAGAATTTTGTTTATTTTCTAAACTACATATTGAAAATTGGTGAGGTTTGTGAGGAATCGAATATGAGCAAATAACCATTGTAAAGATTTAAATTTATGGCAAATTTTGTTCCCAAGGATGAATAATAAAATGGCGACAAACATAAATTGAATAATAACCCGAAGTTTGTAGAAACAATTAGACTAAGTAGCCATGCAACAAAATGAAAACAAAAATGTAGTAGAAGGAAAAATGTCGTTTGCAAATGATGCAACACAATTTCATATTTAAAAAGAGTACAATATACCATGCCAAAAATACCCATGACAAAAGAACGACATGTAGGGTACAAGATGCTGTCTATAGTAGTTATGGACCTTGGGACACATTCCCTAATAGAGCAATGAGGCAACCCAATGTCTCAACGAGGTTGTCAATAAGGACAAAACCTTCAAAAATCAAACTAGAAGGATGGGGAGACAATGCACTTAGGGGTACCCCTGCAGATCTGCAATGAAGAAAATGGGAAAGAACAAAAATGAGTCTATCAACCCAAAAACATGGTACAAATCTAAGGAGATATTGCATACATATTAAGAAGTATAGGGAGGTATGGAAACAAGATCCATAAACAAAAGTTCTACTTGGTGATCTATTTCACTTCAACAACGACATAACCATGAAGAATGGGATGAAGACTTGGACAACAATGAGGTTGAACAAATGTTACCACAATATGTTGAAATTGTACTATAGACTAAAGATCTAGAGGAACAAGCTTTTGTAACTAAAGCAATGTATCAAACCATGGGGGAACATAGAGCTAAACACAACACTCCACCAATAATTGTGGTTGGTAGTGAAACGTGATAAGTAGATTAGGTGAATGTATTACATACTAATGAATCCAAGATTAAACCCAACCATCCATATCAATTATTACCATGAGAACAAGTTTGGAATAGATCTTATCAAAGCGTAGATCAACATGTTAGACTCACCATCAATCATTGTAGCTTCTACAAATAAGAAGATCATTCATTCAAAGATTATCCATTTATTGAGCAAGATGTATAAGATGTAATGATCAATCATTTCCACCTCAAGCACAAAATCACCAAGATCCAAAAAATGATCACAATATGTTGGTTATTCCATAAGATGTGGTAATAGCAACACAATTGCAAAACTATAGAAATTTTTGTAGCACCACTAAACAAGGCGATGTACAGAGGACACCTTATAAGGGAAGAATACTTCGAATCATTAGACCATGTCATTATGCACTAGAAAAAGTAAAGATGACTACCAACTATCTTGTTCAAAGCCTCACAAGACTTGCAACTTTCATAAGTGCAAAATCTATGTTTGGAGCAAGGAATAGAACACTACTAGATCCCACATCATTAAACAATAGTGGCATACAAATTCATGGACGATTCATACCGCAATTTTTTACAACAATTAATGATGGGGTGTAAGGAGTTCTTGTGACGGGTGCACACCCAACCAAATCTATGCCTATGACTTCAGTTGAATAGCTAGTATTTGTAATGAATGATGGAATCCTTGCAATAGTAGTTGAGAATGGTTTTTTTACAATAAAGTTCATACAAAGCCTATTGAAGCCTTAAAAGGAAACTATTGTAATGGCTTTAAAGTGATACTTGTTAGTTCTAGTGCTAGAAAATCTATAATAGTAGGCTTTGATGTGGAAATACAAGTGAACTTACTGGCAACAACTCCTTTCCATAATATAATTATCATTAAATTTATACCACCAAACCTAGGAGGAGATCCTCCAAAACCTCTAGGAGGTGCTACAACAACAGTTGTGCAACTTGTAATACCTTATTTTAGGCCATTTAGGAGACCATTGAATTATCCTAAGTATAAGAAAAACTCTGATATGGATGTTCATGTATGAGTATTCAAAGTTGTTATCAAAACTAATAGTGCAATAATCGATGAGGAAATAACTAATCTATTCAATTTTACATTGAAAGATAACACATTTGATTAGTGAAACAACTATATGCAAGATAATCCCAATTGTAAATTTATAGATTTAGAACAAGCCTTCTATAGACATTAATAGACAATGTAGAATGATGAATAGGTCTATCTACAACTAAAGAACTTGAAACAAGAATCCACATAAATAGTAGAATTGTACTATGAAAGATTATTGAATTGGCTAATAGTCTACAAACACCTACTATTGACAATTTTCTTACCATAATGTTCTGATTAGCACTACAGTCTTATTTACACATTGCTAGTGCGAGAATGAAATGGCAAACTTTGCAACATCACATCAAGTCGACGTTGATCTATGAAGAAGGTATTTTTGTGCCTAAGGCATAAAATACATTCTTTATACCACAAACCACAGTGACATGGAGTGTAGATGCGAAAAACCAAATAGCCACAAAGCTAAGTATGTATTATATTAATTGTCATCGCACAAACCACAATGTGGAGACCTACAAAAGCAAGGAAGAACCTACTATAACTGCTATTGAAGCTACCACTCAGGTTGGTAAAACTCCTAGACCGCTAAACCATCCTTGTCATATTTGTGGAATAGTGGGTCATAAATTGATGAATTACCCAAGATTCGGTCAAATGCAAAGTATGTTCAAAGATAAAAAAAGGTCAATCCACAAAATCTAAACCATCAACCAAGGTTAAAATGGTTATTGTCTTGGTCAACATGGTGGATGTCAATGTTACCACTCAAAATAAGACAAATGAAGAATAAGTGTTTAAATACCAAGAACCAAGGAAGAACAAATCTATAGTAGATTGGGAAGTCGAAGAGAAGTTGAAAAGGTCTATGGTGGAAATCATACAATAGATGTAGGCATTCAATTTGCCATCAAACTTATCTACTCCTTCAACCATAGAATGGACAACTAGTTGGGCGAGAATGCCAAGCTCAACAAAACTTGTAAACCTAACAAAATTTTAGGAAGTACCTTCTACCTTTCCAAGTAAAACCAATTTTGTAAAGGAGATTTTTCAAGATATCAATAAGTAGATGTTGGAAACTAATTATATCCTGAACCTTGGACAATTGATAAAAATAACACCAAATTTGAAGAAATACTTATGGTAAAAAATGAAAATTGATAAACCACATATGAACATTAGGGTAGCGAATGGAAAAGGAACCACATTCGTAGTACCTAGCATTAGTATAACAACAATGGCTATAAATAATCACATGGTTGTATAAATCGATAGAAATACAATTGATGATGTCCTCTTGGATAGGGGATTTGGGGTAAATATTATCACAAAACAATTAAAAGTTAGGTTAGGATTACTTAAGCCAAAATCTGGTCCTTATAATTTGTGAATGAAAAACCAAACGACAACCAAACCAATATGATTGATCAAGGATCTAAGGATGTATGTTCATGACATACCATACATAGCTACATTTATAGTCCTACAAAACACCATTGTAGATTCCAATTTATTCCATGTTCTTTGGTAGACCTTAGCTCATAGATGCTAAAGTAACACATGATTGGGGAAATAACATGATCACAATATAAGGGAATGGTACAGTTCAAACCATAGTTGAGACTAAACACATGGGCATTAACTTGAAAAGACTAGATGTTTTATTATGCTTTGATTATCATAATGGCATTACTGAATAAAAGGAAGATATGATGTTTGTTACTGAACATGAGTTATTTTCTATTGGTGTATAATTGGTTTACCATTAGAAACTTTGGAAACAATGGTAGTTAATACAATGTAGATTGAGAGAACTATAAAAACTATAAATGCCAAAGCAAAGCCTTTTTGTAATTTCAAAAGTACTGCAGAAACCACTTTTGATAAGAAACATGAGGTCAATTTAAAAGATAAGGTGTATCCTAAAACCTATTATCACCACACCTCGAGTCAAGTACAAGTTGATGGGATGCCAATGAAGGTTCAAGTATAGGAACTACATATTGCGAGCTAAACATTAACTAAAAAACAATAGTTGTTGTCGATCAATTTGGGAACAATAGAAGGTCTTTAAACAATCAAGGTGAATGATTAGTTGACTAAGGAAAACATGAATTATTTGAAGAAATTGTTATTGGAATATAAATATGTGTTTGTATGGACTTATAAGGACTTAATAATTATACTTCCAAAATTGGCACAACATTGGATTGAATTGGATACATTGATTCCACTAGCACATTAGCTAGGTGCAAAATGAATCCAAATTATGCTAGAGTTCGTTAAGTAGGATATAAACAAACTATTATCCAACTTGTAGAAGCCACCTAGTTATCACCAATTGTCATAGTACCCAAGAAGAATGGAATATTCAGAACATGTGTAGACTTTTAAAAATTAAATGCAACTACCAAGAAAGATCCCTACCCTTTGCAATTGACAGATGAAGTTTTGAATATAGTTATAAGGCATTATGTTTATTCTTTTTTAAATGGATATTATGGATATCACCAAATACTATAACATGATAAGATAAATACAAAACAACCTTCGTAATAAATTGGGGAATTTTTATTTGGGTAGTAATGCCTTTTGGAGTAAAGAATGGACCTCCCATTTAATAGAGGGCAGTGAGCAAAGATTTTAGGGACTATCTACACAAGTTCATAAAAAACTTTTTTGATGATTTCAATGTATACAATGATATGGACACTCATCTGTAGAAACGCAGACTATGTTTTCAAAAATGCACGAAGTTTGGGATTAGTTTAAACCTAGATAAACATGCTTTTATGGTATTTTCAAGGATGTTATTGGGGTTTATTGTTTCCAAAGAGGGTAAATTGCCATATCTTAAGAAAATCCAAACCATAATTTAGATGTATGTACCCACAAATCCACAACAAATTTAGGTGTTCAATG
>Ga0209208_10003176_pt1 | contig 23651 bp, 13 predicted proteins | sample S1TSphfallax_3_FD_187694 | JGI IMG/M metagenome (GOLD analysis project Ga0209208, IMG submission 187694) | Host-associated microbial communities from peat moss isolated from Minnesota, USA - S1T2_Fd - Sphagnum fallax MG (SPAdes) (version 2) | ecosystem: Host-associated > Plants > Peat moss >...
GTTGGTAGCAAATTGAGTTGATGATTATTTATGTTAGGATAAAGTATCTATAGATACATCCCATGCTCAACACATGAGTTTAATTTATTATGGTCAATGGGCTCCCAATGAACATTAATGTACATGCATGGAATTTTTTCAGTAATAATTTGTAAATAATAACTTGGGATTCTTCATCAAGCCTCAATTAACCTTTCAAGAGTTGACTTTTATTGCATTGGTCAATTTTATTTACCAAAATAATTTGTGATGTAACGCTAGTTGTAATCCATAAGGTGATTTACCCAAATTTGGCTACAAAATATGAAAACAAAAACATTTAAGCAACCAATTATATTGTTGGCAACTTTTTAAAACTTGGTGTAAAACTTGGCAATTTTGAAATTTGGTGATCAAGATACTTCCAAAAATAGATTATTTTACGAGAAAAAATTATCCCCAAAACAACGCCCAACCACAAGGTAATATCCATCCATATGATGATGATGAATAGTTAGTATTTATATGCATGTGTGTATGTGTGAACATACCATACCAATTTGATATTAATTAACACCAATACCTCACATATTATACCCTTGTTTGGCCTATCAATGATAAGTGCTCAAACATTTGGTGCCTAATATTACTAATAGCACCATTTTGTGAGTATTTTTTTCATTTTAAAGTTTTAACATTGAACTTTAAAATTGATGATAATGCACAAAACAAAACGTAGATGTGGCACTTTTAATGAGCAAAGCGAACACTAGCTTTTTGTGTGGGTTGTTGTGGTCTAAATTAATGTTGAATGAGTACTATGAATCATGTAATGAAAACTAATATTAGTCTTAATATCAAAAGACCAAACATATTGGTATAACTAGTATGACTTTGTTGTAATATCCTTATCATACTTTTATTACCCCATATGGTGGTCCAATGATACCTTGTTGATGATTTGTAAATGATTTATGAACATATAAAATAATATTAATCAGTACACCAAAATGCATATTATTTCACTATGGGTTTCATTAAATTTTGAATGGATTTGCACATTTTTCCCTAGTGACATTGGTTAACCCTGTAGTGAAGAAGGACCAGTTGTTAAGGACAATGAATTGTTTCACTAGTACTTATTGAAACAAGGTTATTCTCAAATGAAATATAAATTTATCAATTCAATCACTTGCTAGTTAATTAACTAGACAACATGGAAATCAATTAAAATTAAATTATTCAATATATAATATTATTAATAATTTCATATTTTCAACCTATGATTTATTGACATGTATCATACTTAGGTGAGGTTTAAAACCTAGCCTATATAGGTAGGCCATGTAATCAACCTAGGCATCTATTATAAGAAACAAGATAGGAGAATATTCGGTCAACTTACCATTGTTGACCACACACAACACCATTCATGACGTTTGATCCCTTGATCTTTAAAATGGAGACAAACACTCCTACCATCAAATCATTTCACTTGTTGTGATAATATATTACATTACATTCTATTTATCAAATACTTCATTTTAAACATTACAAAAATGTAAACTTTGCAAATTCACATTTTATTGAAATTTTCTTCAAATGAAACGATTTGAATTTACTTTTTTTTTAATTTCAATATGTACATAATTACATTTATTTTCTTTTGAAAGTGTAAAATCATTTGAACAAAAAAAAAATTGAATATCATTATTTAATAACATTTCAATGGCCATTCTTTTGAAAAAAAAAAAGTTTAATAAATGGATAATATTTTTGCCAATATAATAATAATATTTATGTTAACTACTTTCAATAATTATATGGCTATTTTTCATTAATTTAAATTATTTCATCATACATTATTTACAACTATTTATGGTTATTTTCAATTATTTTTGGCTATTTTAGCTTATTTCACCTTAAGCTATTTTATGTTATTGTAAGTTTTTTTGTCTATTTTATATTATTTTTCGTTATTGTAAATTATTTCACGTTAGGCTACTTGTAGTTATTATAAATTACTTTTGCCTATTTTAAATTATTTCATCTTAAATTATTTTCAATTATGTGAGGTGATTTTTGGTTAATTTTAACTATTGAAAGTTATTTCACCTTATGTTATTATTACAATTCTAGGTTATGATGAGCTATTTCACCTTAAGTTATTTTTATCTATTATAAATTATTTCACCCTATATTATTTTTTGCATTCCTAAACAATTCTAATATATGGCTATTAGTTGTTTTTTTATTGAAATTATTGGTGGTTATTAATGGTTATTAGTGGTTATTTTATTAATGGCTATTAATAGTTACTATATTGGTGGCTATTGATGGTTATTCTATTAATGATTAGTGGTAGTTATTATATTAATGGCTATTTGTGGCTATTATATTAGTTTTAAATTTTCCTTCACAAAATTTTGTAATATTTGAAAACAATATTTTTTTGAAAACTTTTGCATTTCTACAAATGATATAATTAATGCTTGAATTTTCCAAAGTATTATATTATTTATTTGGTTATTCAAGAGCAAGTGGAGTGGGAAGCCTCAACACCTGTTGGAGGATGGTTGTTGTTTATGTTGATGACTTTCAATATTGAATTTGGATAATATATATAATACCAACCCAATGTTTTATTTAGAAATTATCAACTTACTATTGTTTGATTAGTAGAAAATCTTTAAAATTTTTTGATGTATGAATTTGCTAATATCTTTAAAAAAAATACTTGTCCAACATTGATATAAATAGTAATATGCATGTATTTGATTTCGTCAATAACCTCCAATTCCACATGTTTTAATGCTTTAAGATTTATATAACCTTTTCTAATTTGGAGAAAAGTTTTAATTTTTCAAAAAAAATCAAAAAACAACTTAAGGTAACTTTTTTGACCCAACTCAAACTATAACTAAATGTCAAAACTACTTTTATGATTTTTGAAAATCATGTGTGGAATGTTTCATTTGGAATGGCAAAGTTATTTCTTGGATTTCATCACACTTGTGAAATTGGTCACCAACTAGTTATTTCTTCAAGCTTTGTGGGCATGCAAAGCAATTGGGCACCAATACTATAGGTTCCAATCACCTTGCCATTCATGCTTTGCAAAACCCACCTCCATTGTCAAATACTACCATTAATGATGTTCTTCCAATTCCTACAATCCTTACCATTTCTTTCAATTTTCAACCCTTTCAAAATGTTTTAATTCATTTATTAATTCCCTCAATTTTTTTCTATTGTGTCCTATTATAACATCAACATTAAAACCATTAAGAAAAAAAAACCCTTTTTACATAATCTCCAAATTCTAAAATTGTTTTTCAACTTGCACACCTTTACAAGCCCTTTAAGATAAGTATAATCTCAATATTGAAATAGAAAAATCTAATTGGCATGCCAATCCTACTATTATGCATCATCCCTCGTGCAATATTGCTCTTGTTAATGTCCCCTCATTTCCAAATTTTCACAATCTATTTCCATTTCCAATTTCTTCTTTGTTCCCACATTCCCAATTTTGTTAAGTTTTAACAAATCAAGACATATCTCATGAAAATGCACAAACCCTCTTGATTGCACACTTGCTTATCCATTTTCCTTTTGTCTTCAAAATCCTTCCTCTTGTTTGCACTTGAACAAAGTTGTGGTATAAAAAGAAACAAAGGTGTTGGGAGGATAAGCTTTGAACTTTAAAAACCAACAAGTGAAAGGTAAAACATTTATGCCTATTGCACAACCTAAATCACTCAATGACAACAAGAATGAGATCAAGGCAATGGGAGAAAAAAAATGAAAGCAACATGAAAATCTAGCCTAAGAAGGGTAGAGTTAGGTAGGTTAAAATAGGTAAATAGGTAGTTAAATAGGCTAGTAGGTGGGTGGAGGTAGCTAGGCTAGGTATGCCCTCCATGATTCCATTTGAAATGATATAATCATGGACATAGTCACAAATGCCATTTGCAATTATGACTATGGAAAAGATTAGTGATGAAAACAATGTGTTTGCTTTGACTACATGTAATCATACATGGCATAAATGATTGCAAATATCAGTTATGTAATCATAAAAAACATGTTTTAGTCTAATGTTTGTTACCTTTGGGTTTTGTTGTCTATGTCAATTAAAGCTTTGTTTGTGCTCGTTTTTATTTCTTATGCATTGTTGTTACAAGGTTGTAGTTATAATGTTTTTGTGATCATTTCATGTGTACAAGCTTTCTCTTTATTTAAATGGCCATGTTGAAGAATTCAAATTGGGAGTTTAAAATTGTAATGTTTTCTGGATCCATTTTGAGAAACATAGGGTGGTTTTGGTTAATGGTTTTGCATTTAATGTTGATGGAGGAAATGAAATAACATTATGAAAAAAAGGGAATTTTGTAACTAGCCTTGCAACTAAGTTTTTGAATTATAATGACCACTTGTAACTCATTGTATTTCTATGTTGCGAATGCTATTGGAAAAGTTGCATGGGTTGTTAGAACTGCAATTCACTATACATATGATGCAATTCAATTACAACTCTATTGAAACAATTCAATTTGAATTATTATGCAACTCCACTCCAACTACAACCATAACATCATGTTGACATTATTCGTTTCATCCATCCATTAAAATTTGACAAGTGGCAATATGAAAGTTTTTGGATTTAAAAACTATTTTATTTTTGAAGTATTTATTTCCATCATCAATTATGATTGTTGATGATGGTATGAGATTATAACATGTGGCATAATAAAAAAATACCACATGGAGTTTAATTAAAATTTGAAATAAATAAATAAATTTTTTATTAAACATATTCATAATCAAGCAACCCAAAAACATGATCTAATGAAAAAATGATTACAGAGAACTATTTGGGATTTTTATTAAATTTTATATTTCATGATTAGAAGGGACTAGTATGTGATTATAACTAGAATGATGTCATGTTAATGTATTAAAAAAATCTAAAGATAAATTGGATATATTATAGATGTCTTTTTGAATCTTTCTAAATAATTTGAATCCTTGTTTGAATTACAATTTTCATCTTAAAAGAATTAAAATTATGTATTAAACAATGAAATTAACTTCAATTTTCTTTCATGGACAAGTAATGCATACATCTATGTTTGGCAATGTTCATATAATGCGTTTGATTATATAATATATGATAAAAATTTTGAAGGCTAGATGATCGATTTGGAAGATAACAAAAACAAAGTCCTTAAGTTCTGTGGTCAAAAAATGGTACCTAATTCTGAATATGCCCTATTTTAATAGTTAGGTAGGTTGGTGCATACCCATAGGTAAATAGGCTAGTTGGTATTAAGACCTACATACCTACACTACATACCTACCTACATAGGTAAGTAGAAAAATAGGACCTACTTATTTACATAGGTAGGCAAATAGGTAGGAAAGTACAAGACTAGGTGAAATAAGGAATATATATATATATATATATATATATATATATATATATATAATGTTTTGCCTTTAAGGTTAAAAAATTTTGAACTCATTTCAAAATGGCATGTGTATTTTAATGTGAAAACATAAGAAAATACACATTCCTCATATAATTTGTTACATGGGATTCAAAGAAAAAGCATATGGGTGAAGTTTTTTACTTATTTTTTAGTTGCAAATTGCGTTGCAACTACAAAAATATTTTCCCACATGCTTTGTGTTTTTTTTACATGATGTAAGTCATATAATTAAATAATTATTTGATATTTATATGTCTGAAATAATTACTTGAAGTCATTAATCTAATTCATCTATTTTTCAGTTAAATACTTCAAATAATTAACTATCAAATGATTAATTATCTAAATTAAAAAAGGTTATTTTAAATTTTCATTAACTAAAAAACTAATTAGTTGAATAAAATTGATTTATGATTCATATTAATTATAGTTAATTATTTCATAATAATTAAATATATTACATAATAATTGATTAGTTATTGACTAATAATTCATTAATAAGAATTAAAACTTAAATATGAATTTGGGTTTAATAAATCAAGGTATAAATAAACATATCCATATGTACATTCAAATTGAAATTTGAACATAATATTATACACAATGCATTCAATCTCACATTTATATTAATTATGTGTATTCAGATAATTAATTTGTTATTGAATTTTAATAATTAATGATCTATTAACTATTAATAAATAAATAAATTTTTTAATAAATTATTTTAATTCAAAACTAAATTTCCCCAATTCATATTAACATTTATCTTAATATTATTTGATAATTATTGTTTTTATACATCCATATAATTTAATCTAATTAACATAATTAATTCATTAGTTCATTTGAAATTAATTAGATGAATTAACCTTATTTATCCATATTAATAGTCAATTGTTTAGTATAATTAATAAGTTCATAGTAATTAAGTGTATTAAACATAATTAATATTTAACAACCAAATTATTGAAACAATTATTAGTTATAAAATAATACATATAAATTTGTATATTTATTTAGTTATAAGTTGTTACATAATAATCACAACATAGTTGAACATTAGTAATTCAATAATGGTGCATTAATGGTTCGACTAGTTGTATCAATGGGAATCATAATTAAAAATCGATTACAAATGTATCCCATAATGGGCAGTGAAACATGGACATGTGACATGGTCACATGTATGTATATCATACATTAGTTACAACATAGTTGTTGCATTAATGGCACATTGACAACAGTTCTAAAACAATTATCACATGGAATTACATTACGACTCTTCAAATTTGGTTGAGTATGGATGTATGTATGGTGCATACAAATTGTCGTATAAAACACCCATTTTCAACTCACTTCCAATTATAACACAATTAATTGATTTTCTAAGGTGTCAATTTATTTATTAATTCTTTGTATTTTCAAAGGGATAGTTGTGTAATAGTTGTAATACCCAAGGGATAGTTGCACAATATTTATATATGAGTTGGTTTTTGAGCTTTACTTGTAAAGAAATGTGGTTTTAATAGGCATAATTTTTTTTATAATGGAATGAATATGGATGTAGGCCAAAATAGTAAAAGCCTTGTGATGAAAAGATCCAAGTGCCTATTAAAGTCATAAATGTAAAAACATTGAAGTTTTTAAATAATAAAATATGATGACATTGTGCTTAATATATATTAATTTCTCCTCCTAGTTATCATCATGATTGTATTGCTATGGAATTTGTTTTCAAAAGCTTTCATGTTTTGTGAAAGGACATTTGTTGAAATTTTGAATTCTCAATGAAATTTTTTAATGTTACATCTTATTACATTCTAAATAGTTTTTATGTTTAATATAATAACATGATTTGAGAACTAATAATTGTAAGGAATGTTTGAAACCTATGTATGCATGTCCCTTTTTATGCCTTTAATTTATGTATATTGTTTTATTTTCCATCAATTGATATTGGATATTACAATTTCTTTGTGTTGTAACTCTAACCTTGGGTTTGTGACTAAGGTTAAGCTATTAAAAAAAATGGGTTGGGATAATGTCTCAAAACTCAAACACACTCCCGCAAATGTGGGAGAATACAAAAAAACATGTCCCAACACTTTTAAATGGATTCCCAATTGTAAAAATTGGAGTTTAGTGAGTGTTCCAAATACATGGGAACAAAAATGTAGACAACAAACCTCATCCAATTGAGGTTATTTTATAACAATGGGAAGGTATTGTAAAATAAATATAAAAAATGGTCTTGTTTGGAGATTTGAATTCAAGTTATGGCCAAAATAATGATAAAAAGTTAAACTAACCACTTAAACCTAGGAAATAAGTGACAAATGATGTATGATTAGAACATGTAATATGGAGTTGAAAGGTTTTTTTCATAGGCTATAACTTTGCCCTTGAAATTTCCTCAAATATAATTTTTATGAAAACATTATAGACCCATGAAATTATAAGATTCATAAATTGGCAAAATTTTGGGGATTCCCATTTTGAAGTTCCAAGATTTTTTAGCCACTTTGATGGAATCCTTACTATCAATCATAAAATATGTTATAAGGAGGAAAATGGTGACTTCTCCCAAGTTTAAGTTGTGGTGAGTATTGTGAAAGTTTGTTTCATGTGGTTCATTCATGCACCATTTTGGTTCCAACTTAAATTAATTGCCTTCTTATGTTTTTTGCAAATTGATTTCACCTTGAATTCACATATGTGAAGTTGTCCTAATCCCATATCAAAGGTCTCAATCCTTTTTTCTCTCAAGAGTTAACAAACACACCTTGGGTTTGCATACCGTTATGAAACTAGGAATTGACTTATTCTTTACTTTTGATATTGCTTGACAACTTAGGGATGTGTCGTTTTGCCTTTTCAATTTTTTGTGTGGTGGGAGTTTTGCAATCAACTATTTTTTTTCCGATGTAATATTCACAATCAATGTTCCATTTTGTTTTTTAAAAGTGCAAACATTGAGAGGTTCATGGTTTTTGTAAATTTATTAGGTGTTATTCATTGGTATTTTGCTTGAGGTGGTTGGCTATCATTGTTTAGAAGTGTTGAAACGTAATTGACACTTCCATTTACAAATGTAGGAAGTTTTAATTATATTGGTTGTAGAATGTGTATGGGAGCCAAGCTTCAAAACAAAAGTTGGGATATGGCCAATCATTGATGCACATAGATTTGCATGCATGTAATTAAATTCATAGTTATTTTGATATGAATTTTGAAGTTTTTGAAATGATTAACATTAGTTTATCAAATGGATCTTTAATTGAAACATATGAAACTAAACTTCATGTAAAAAAAAAATGTTTAGAAAAAATGGATTTGGAATTTAAATTATGATTTTGTGGTTATAATAACTTGATGTTTTGATTCAATCTAAAAACATTTGTTGCATGTTTGCCATATCAATTTGTTTCCAACTATGGTGAGTTAGTTTCACTTCAAAAAAACTTCCTTAATGTGATAATCCACTATATTGTAGAATTTTATGCAAGAAGTTCCTTTCATGCTATTCATTTTGTAATGATTGACCACATGTCACCAATAGATGAAATTATTATATTTGAAAATGTTGTTTCATTTTATGTTAGAGGAAATTTCTAGTTTTTCCCCTTAAATGGCATGCAACAAAATATAAGGTGCATCTTCTTGAGAATATATATAATTTATAATTTATTTAGATGTAATTAAGGTGATTAGAATTGGACATGAAAAATATTTAAAATATTTTCAAATTTAATAAAAATATTATTATAATATTCTATTATTCCATAGCATATAAAAAATACAAGTTTATTGCACTTATTTCATAAAATATACAACTTGAATAAATTCCCTTAGACATTTAACGTGGGATATAGTGGTGATGTTTTTTTAAGTTTGTGACATATGGTGAAATTCATCAACAAACTAATTTTTTTGAACCATTCATATTAAACATGAACAACATGAATGTTGTGTAGGTGTGTGTTTGTTTGGGTTGAACTATTGTTCTACAAGTTGTTGTGTGAGAATTTAAATTAATGTAATAATATTGAGGACTAGTACTTATCTTTCTTTTGTTCATTTGCAATCTTTAAGAATTTGTTTCATGTTCTTACCCACATGAATGTATAGTTTTGTTGTTTATTAACGCAGCTAATTTGGGAAGAGAATGACCATATCCACATAACGTCATTGTCAAATGCAATGGATGATGTATTTGTTTAAGTGGTAGTATACCTTGACATGAATGATGATGCCAAAATAAACTTGCATAGGTAATCATCAAAATTTTATCTTTGTAAATAATAAAGTTTTAAGTAACAATCAATGAACTTCTAATTTTATTCTACTGCCAAAGTCACTATGATATATAATTGTACACAAAATAACAATAGTTTATGTTCATTGCCAAAAAACTTCACAAGCTAAATTTCATCAAGATTCACTTTACATTATCATGCAAGATTTCATCAAAGTTTTGACAATTATGGAGAAATTCAATTGTGCATAGCCCACATTTGAACTTTTGGTTTTTGGGTTTCTACAACACATTGTTTTACATGATTCTAGAAATGAGATCTTGAAGGCAAGTTGTTTTTTGTTAGTTTGTGTGGATCATTTTCATGATAATCATATCACATATTCAATTTCATCAAGTTTTTCATTCAATTTCTGTTGGCAGAATTATAATCAATCATAAGAAAAAAATCCATCATAAACGAAACATGGGTGATGATGAATAATGCCTTAGCCACTGATCAATGGCCTCTAAATTATAAAATCTATGTTCAAATTGCACAACCTCATAGATCCACCAAGCAACCTATAAATGGGCCTTCTCCAACAACGAACCTTTAAAGGAGCATTTGTTATTGTGCAACTTCAATAGTTACTAGCAAAATCCCACAAATTGCCAATGTGTTATGGCGAGTGGTGAAAAGGAATGGAGTACATGGTAGACGTGGTTTAGGGGTTTAGGGTTTAGATCATAACATTTCATCACAAACCATCTTTTGATGGAAGTAGCATATAGGTGGTAGAGGTGTGGATTTTAGATTTTCATTATGCTCGATATCTAAAATTGTGCAACAGTGCATCAGATTTAAAAAGCTCTTTTGTAAAATCCTCAATGTGATTAGGAATTGGATCACGGTGTTCACATCATTTGCACTGTCATAGATGTCTGTAAAAGAATAAAACACAGCAGAAAATGAGTCATATGAAGATCCCGTATGTACACAATCAATATGAGAAATCATGAGCAAATTTTTTGTGCCTCTTACAAACCTCTGTATTATAGTAGTGAAACAAACAAAAGATAGACCTATTGTGGAACAAATTTCCCATGGCTTTCCCGGAATCATTGAGACCAAGAGTAAACTTGCCCAGCGATCCAGTATTACCATGGTATATGCTCTTGCGCCAACGCCATTAAACCAAAGAATATAGTATGAACTCCCGGTATTGGTAAGTGGCGCTTGTTTGAGAAACAAGCGTTCGAGTGGATGATATGCTCAGACAGCCAAGAGTGGTTTCTTCAACCTGGCTTTCAAAACCAGATCAGAAACTCTAGTCCGAAACCCTTATGTATCATCATTGCATGGAAAATAAAAGAGAGGATAAAGACAAAGGAATGGAGGATTTGGGTTTTAGAAAGAAAAAACCACCAAAAGCCATATGAACAAACCAAAAAAACCTAGAACCTAAGTATTTACAGAAACACCCTTAAACCTAGAACCTGAGCCCAATAAACAGGGGGAAAGAAAAAACAGCACAAGTTCTGACAAACTCCCTTCCCAAAACTCTCTTCCAAGAAGCCCTCTGAAACCCGTGACAAATCATTCACCGATTCCCATTAGTACACAAAGTTTTAACCTACAATGCCTTCTGCAATTCCTCATAGAGGAGCCTCAGATCCCATTGTAGACAAGACATTGTGTCAAATGACAAGCGATTTTAAACGTCATACGGCACTTCCTATCTTGGGATTTTATCATCCTCGGGCTTCACAACAGCGAGAACAACGCTATCAGCAAAACAGAAAGACATACAAAAAAAAAGTGAGTCTAAAAAATATTATCACCCTAAATGGCACCATCAGCAATCCAGACTACAGATGGCTTCCTATCGAGAGGTGAAGGTCAATCTGTGCCTAACACTGGACGAATTGGAGATAAAGGCATTGGCTATCCCCTTCGTGGCATGTCGGCAGGGCTAATGAATAAAGAACCTACAAAGAACATGTGAAATCATACCTTGAAGATCCAGATAAGGATTACATAAAAGGCATCAGTTCTCCAAGGTGTATGCATCACAGAAATCAGGCGCAAATTACCCATTCGAAATATTTTTCATCATTTGCCTTACATTAAAAAACAAAGACAGCACTCAGAATGAGTAGGAGGGTTTTGGCTACTTCAGCGAGCAAGCTCTCTTCCAAAACGGAACTGCATCCTCATCGTGCCAATGGTAGAATATCCTTCAAAAGAAAAGAACTGAAAACTCTACTTGTAACACTAAACAAAAGGGGAAAGACACGGGGTAGCTATGCGTCAATCAATGGGGTGTCGAATCCCAGCGCCTCACATCTAATCCACTACGAAGTGGATCTGGAGAACAGACACAGCATAAATATCGGCAACAGGGAAGGAGAGAACACCATATCCACAGTTACAGTTGTATACCACGGTGCGGTGAACTCAGCAATGTTGCCTTAAACACAAACACGAGACTAGAGAAGGCGAAGAGCTCATATCCAACAAAAGTTGCCAAAAGCAGCCAGTTCCAAGTAAAAGGACAACTCGCACGAACAATGAAAAACCAGATCCCAAAATGTGCAGACTCTTTCATTCAGGCACAACAACCTCGTCGCGAAGATTCATATGTACTGCAAATGATAGCAACAACCACTGCTTCGGCAAGCTCCTTCCATTATCTAATCACCGACAACGAAACCACGTTCACCGCTCAAGAATCAGCAACACCAGCAGCTACAGGATGCAATGCCTCCCAAGATTGGGCTAGAGAGGCAAGTCGGGCACCCTGCAAAAACATGGCACGAAAACAATTTAAATCTATATAAGCTTTCATGGGCGATGGTTGGGGTTTTAAAGCACGCAAGGAAGGCGCCGCCGAAGCCATTGGCGTGGGAGGTCTCTCGAATTAGGGTTTCATTGACGAGTAAGATGACCGTTACAGCCCGGAATGCTCTCTGTTCAGTGAACGGCTCAGATCCTGGCAGGCGGGGCATCTGACGGGAGAAGGATAGGGTAAGGACTCATGACAAGAGTGAACTAGTACTAATTTTTTTTAAAAAATTCAAAATATTAAATTAAATTGTTTGTAAATGGTTTGAAAGGATATTGTTAAATGGGTGGCAACCTCTTAAGGAATTTTTATTTTTTTTAAATGTCACCCAGGTTTAGGGTTTAAGGTAAACGAATTCTATTACAATTTGCTTCGAATGATGGGCTCAATGCTCGCACTTGGCAAAATTGCAACAATTGTCCTCTAAGATCAAATGACTACATTAAGGCAAGGCTTGCTTGTTTTGGTGAGCATTCATTTTTTTTTTCTTGGTTTAGGGTTTTGCAAAGCTTTTAAGAACATAAAAGTACAATTGCAACCAAATGCTTTCATCGAAATGTGCCATTCAAACTTGCACAATAAGGCCTAAACCCATAAACCCTAAACTTTTGTTTTTGGCTTGTGAGTCCAATGTGATGATACTATGATCGAAGGTTTAGATTAAAGTTGTTAGAATTGTCATAGAACATCATCGTATCTCTATATTTGTTGAAACCAACAAGTTTTTAATTTCTTAATCTATGGATTTTGGTTATGTGCCTCTAGTTTTCAAAACTTTAATTTGTGGTTTAGCATTGTGAGTTAGCAAGGTTGTTCAAGGTCATTTGGCATTGTTTCTTTTGATCAATTCATAGGTCAAGTTGAAAAGTTTTTTGGGTTTAGGGTTATTTGTTTGTTTAAAAGAATTGTGTTTGTTATGACAATTTTTAGTTTTGTTTTGAAGAATGTGATGACGTTGTAATTAAAGACAATTTGAAGTTATAAAAATCAACATATCATAAAATCTCTTTGTTCACCATATTCAACTCTCGTAACCAGTAAGTTTATGATTATTTGTTTTATGGATTTTTATTATGTGTTTCCAATTCTTGAAGCTTTGATTTGCAGTTCATCCTAAGTTAGGAAAGTTGCCTAATATCATTTGGCAATGTGTCTTTTAGATATTTCATAGGTCAAGTTCAAGAGTTTTTTGGGTTTAAAGTTTTTTGCTCATTGAAGGTAAAGGAGGTCCTCAAAATTTGTGTATGTGTGGCGTTGCATTTGCAAATGCCCACAACACAAAGATGCACCATTACAAGGACACATATGTTCAAGGGTTTGCTCCCAATCTTAACATAAAATGCTTGGTTTTTATTATCATGTTTATTTTCCCTTTGTAGAAAAACAAAAACAAATTGTGGTAAACCTTCATTTTGAACACCAATGGTAATTTCTTCAATTTTAGTGTGCATGATTTGCATTTGAAGGAATGTTGTGCCAAGTGTAAATGTACATTTAAATCTTGAAAGCTTCAAATGCATACTTCAATTTGAATTGAAAACTTTTGTCCTTCGTAAGATTCAATTGAATTTTAAAAATTCAACAACTTAAATGAAAAGTGTTGATTTGAAGGAATGTCATTCCAAATATTACAAATTTCAATTCAAGAGTTTAAAATGTTTAGTCATAATTCATAATCTACATTTTAAATTCACCATTCCTAACTACAACTTTTCATGATTGTGACACTTGAAAACTTCGATCCCATATAAAATCTTAGTTTGTTCTAATATCTTTAATTTAAATGCAAAGTTTACTTTTGAAGGAATGTCATTCCTTTATGTAGATTTTAATAGTTGCATATTGAAATTGAGGGCTTTAATCCTAATACAATATTCAAATTTAGTTGAAAACTTCAATCCTAAATTCCAAATTACAGTTTGAATCTTGAAAGGTTCATTTGTGTCTTCAAAGGTTTGTTGTAAATATTCACTTAATATGCATAGCTTTGATTTGGTGTAAAGATTCATTTAATATCCATAACCATTTGAAAAAAAAGTTTGTGGATTACAAGTTTAAACAACACAACACATTCATTTATTGGTAGTAAATTATTTGGTCATTCCAATCCTTGTTAGTATGGCATGGATTTCAAATTACATTTGTTTAGTTACAAATTTTTCATTAATTATAGCTATGTGCATCTTGTTTATTGGTTGGGGCTAAACCATATTTATTTATTTTGATTGTAATTAAACACATGTATATTAAAGTCATTTAATGTACTACTCTATTGTATTGTTAGAATTAGAAATTTGTTCAATAATATTTTATTATAGTTAGTTCCCGTTGTACATACTTGTGTATGTATTAAATGGGTACCATGAACGTTAATCACATATTATTTAATATTAATTTCTAGTATAATCATAACGATCGGAACATTCTAAAGTATTATTGTTTTCCATTACATGTATTTTGTTGTAACCTATGATTCCAACAAATTACATGTAATATATTGAGTATTTCAAGTATATTAAATAATGTATTCATGTGATTCATTATGTGTATATTGTTGTAATATTTTCATTCCAATAATTCGCTCGTAATATATTTTGTGTTTGTTAATATATATGGTGAATATTTTGTGAACATGGCATTTAGTGTGCGTATTTTATTTATAGCTTTGAGTAGTTTACTTTGCATACATTGTAACCTATAGATTCTTGTGCATGTAATTGTCACATTTGCTTGAATATATGTTGTGTAGTTGTATCAAAACACAAACACACACACACACATTAACAACATTGACATTAAAAAATATCATCATGTACTATTGCAATCACTAGTAAAAATTAGCCAAAATGTAATCAATCCACTTACGACTACATGCGACTTGTAGTCGTTTACAACTAGATTTGGGAATATTACAACTATAAGACCAAATTTCAACTATTTTGGTCATTCTCACAACTATAATGCAATTATTAGAAAATTTCATCCTATTGGTTGGATCAATTTTACATTTATCTTCGTCCATCAATAGGTTGATATGTCCCATTACTTGCAATAGTCACCAAATTAGTTGCATCCTAAAAGTAGTTTATAATAACATAGGGGTGAATTTTAATGTATGTAATAAAATTATATATATGCATACGTTTCTATACTCTTCATATAATAAATCTCAAAATCAATATTTGAACTTTGAATTTTTTTATTCAAATCTGAAAATTGATATTTCAATTATAAAACCTATTATTTCAATTTTTTTTAAAAAATATTAGGATTTGAAACTTGTTATTTGAATTTGAAAATTGTTATTTGAATTGTTTAAAACATTATGTGAATTTCATTTGAATTCAATATTTTCAGTTTGATCTAAAATTTGATATTTGAATTTTAAATTAATATTTTTCAAATCCAAAAACTAGTACCTCAATTCAAAAATTATTAATTGATTGTAAGAATGCACATGTTAATTTTGAATATTTTAATATGAATATTAAATTTGATATTTCAACTCTGAAAATTTTTCATTTAAATTTTAAATACTCATTTGATTTGAACCTGAAATTTCAATTCAAATTTTTGTTTTGGATTCTCAGAATTAAAACTATCAGTTTGAAAATTATTAATTGAGTCTAAAAATGGACATTTCAATTTTGAATATTGGTATTTCAATCTAAAAATTGACATTTCAATTTTGGAGATTTTTATTTAAATTCAAAAAACTTATTTGATCTAAAAATTAATATTTTATTTTTAAATTATTATTTTCGAATCTAAAAATTAGTATTTCAATTCAAAAAAATTATGAGTCTAAAAATAGACATTTTGGTTTTAAGTATTTTTATTTGAACTTAAAATTTGATATTAAAATTCTGAAGTTTTAAATTTAAATTTTAAGAAATTATTTGACTTGAAAGTTGAAATTTTAATTCTAAATTATTATTTTTTATTCTTGAAATTAATATTTCACTTCAGAGAATTATTAATTGAGTCTTAAAATGGAGATTTTAATTTTTAATATTATTATTTGAATTTGAAAATTGACATTTCAATTCTGAAATTTTTTATTTAACTTCAAAAAACTTATTTGATCTTGAATCAATCTAAAATTTGATATTTGAATTTTGTTTTACTATTTTGGAATCTCAAAATTATATTTTAATTCAAAAAATTATTGATTGAGTTATAAGGGTTTTTTCTACCAGTGTTATCCATAATATATCACTTTTACAAATAATTTTAAATGATTTTATTTATTAAACCTTGGTTACACATAATAATAATTGTTATAACATAGATTTGTATATTTTCTAATTTATATTTTTATATTTGAAGAAATGAATTACTTTAATTAATGTGACATTACTTTAAAATCATTGTCATTACTTCATTTCAGAATTAATTAATATGTGCATAATTATTTTCTAATTGAACATAATTATTCATACTTTGTAATTTATAACTTCAAACCTGAATTAAAAATTTGGAAAAATTATAGTGTAATTAAAATAATTATTTTACTGATTCTAATTTGACGAATTATGATTAATCATGTGTGATAAATATTTTACAGTAATTATGAAAATTAATGTTATGTTTAACAAATTATTGTATTTATAATTAATAATTAGCAAAAGAAAAAAATACTTGACCTATACTAATTTTTAAAATAATAAATGTAATTATACAATAAATAATGTAATTAATTGAATAATAATAGTTTTTTAATTCGTGTAAGAATTTACTTTCTAATAGTAATTGTTAATTCATTACTTATAATTTTACATAAATTTCTTAAATAGTTAATTATTAAATTATAGTCAATAAATTTTTTTTACATTAATTATGTTATATTTAATTCGATTAGATTGTAAATAATAATAAAATATTTTAAATATTTAATTGTTTATGAGTTATGTATTAATAACTTGTGAGTAACTAAATAGCTAATTTGTTAAATATTAAAAACTTATTGCTTATTTAAGTAAGTGATGATGAATACTGAATATTTGTAGTGTATAATTTATAATTTAAATATATGTAAACTTAATCATTATTAATTAAATGATTATTTAATTATCTAACACTTGAATTGTTTAGAAATTTTTAAAACTAAAAAAGTAAGGCATGAAGAAAATTTTGGAATAACAACTTAGTTTGTGAAGAAGTTACAGCTTCAAAACTTATCCCATATTGTTTATTTTTCAATCATATTTTGAACACTATATAAACAAAGGGTGTGGTCATCCACTTTCACATCAAGAAATTTGTGCACATGGGATGAACTAATCAAATGGGTCAACCCAAAACAAAAAAAAACAAATTATGCACATTTCTAAAGTGCCTACCTTTTCAACATACTTGTCTACCTAGCTAGGTAGGTACTTAATTTGCCTTACCCACTTAGGTTGACCTATGTACCTACCTACCTAAGTACCTACTTGTATGAGTAGGTATTTAACTTAGGAAGGTAGAACCTACCTACTTATTTTTTTATCTAAATAGGTAGGTTGGTATGTAGCCTATGTTTGTAGGCACATATTTATGTACCTACCCAGGTACTTACTAACTTATTATTAATATTTTGAATTTTTTTTCTTCATGCCAGGTGACATACTTACATTGGGCCACGTGTCATAATATAAAATCATCCAAGTAGTAGAATTGAATGCCCTAGATTATTTCAAAATAATAATAATAATATTTTAAGTAATCAAATATTAAAACACATGGCAACACATCATTTGCCCTTAATTGTGACAAAAATAGTTGCATTTTAGTCACATGTGACAATACGTATACAATGTAGTCTAAGGATGAAATGTATTTGTTGACTTTTTTTTCACACAATACTCATTCGCAACTAATTTATACATGCGACTTGTCTTAGGCAACAAAAATTTAGTCACAAAGACTAGTTGAAAATACACAATTTTCTTCTAATGAATGTGTAATTTAAATTATTTCAATAGTAGTTTACTTTAGTTGATTATGTAGCTATAAAATTGAATTGTGTGTACATTATCATCATTTATTGTGTTTTATGAACCATTTGAACAAACTTTTATATGAACTTTTTTTAATTACCAAATAATGGCAAGGCACAATTGAAATCAATAACATTACAACTTCATTGGACCCTTGGTTAGTTTAAACATAGATATATTAAAAAAAACAATTGAGTTGCCCATTAGTTGTTTGTTAATGGTTATGATACTTTTCATTCGTTACATTTACATTGTCATCTCATTGAATTGCATTATGCATGTCACTTATAATACAACTCATATGGATCTAATAACCAAACAAGTATTTGTAAAATGATGTTGATCCATGGGCATGTAGTTATTGGATAGGATTATTATGAATCATTTTAGTTGTTCATGAATTGTTCTAGACCAAATTTGGACAATAATTGTGCAATAATAATACAAGATAGAGATGTGAATTGCCAAGTAGTTGTTAATTAGTTGGTTGTTTTAATGCATTCGTTTTCACTATAGTTCCAAATAGTTGCATCAACAAATGTCATTCACTAATGGATGAATGAAAAGCAACACAAGTATTAAATTCATCCACAAGCATTTTGCACGAAGAACATACATAACAAGAAGTTGCAAAACATTGCACATATTTTTCATCCTCTACATTTTTTGTATATGACAAGGTGTGTTTGTTGCAAATAATGCAACTTTTTTTATAACATTCATGCAATAAAAATATTGAAAGTTGCAAATGGTCATTGTAATTCAAAAATTCAATAGTAAACCTAGTTGTAAAAGCCCTATATTTTTCATAGTGAGTTTTAAAGGGGTGCTATGAAACATGGCATGACTAAAATGCACATGGCAACTAGGTATTATTTTGAAAAAGCATTGAGATTATGCATTCAATACATTCAAAAGGCGAAGTTTATGAAAAGGAGAGTGTGTAATGATAAGGAGGAGCCTATAATGCACAAAAAGTTTTTTTTAATGCAAAGGTTTCATAATTTTTATTTATTTTCAATCACCTCTTCAAAAGCTTACATGAAAAGCCTAGTCACAAACCAAAAAAAAAAACTTAAAGGAAAGGAAGTATTAATGAATATAATGACTCTAACAAATTATAACAAAATACACCTAAATATAATCCCAACCATACACAAGAATATGAAGATGAACAAGGACAAAAAACATGTTACAAAGATGTACCAAATTTTTTTTAAATTCATAATAGGGAAAATTTAAAAACATGAAACAAATGAACAAAACTTTAATGCAAGGTTATATTTCATTATTGCTCATAAAATTACAAATATGAGATTGTGGGACTATCATAAATGACATCTTTAAAATCATGATCAACATCATGTTCATCATCACCAACATCAATACTAGTATCATTGCTCACATAATCATGGATGAAATTCATCCATGAATGCTCATTTTTCATCCACATGGATTAAATTCATCATTTAATGTAGTTAAGGAGGCTCCTGAAAAATATTTCAAAAAATATTTAGAAACATTTTGAGATATCTTGAATTAATTTGAGACATTTTGAGACATCTTGAGTTGGTTTGAATTTTTTTTTGAAATAGGTCCCCAATTGTGTATAAATAAACATATTTTTTCTCATGTTATCTTTAATTTGTTCAACATCAATTTTGGGTATGATCTTGCACCATATTGGTGTTATGTTTTTAATTTTTTTTAAATAATAAAATTCCATTTGAACTTACATTTTGCACATTTCATATTTTTGTCTTTGGTTTTCATGTTCCATAATTTAGGATTAAGATTAAACTTTCCTTTGTTTTGGTTGGTTTGTGTCTTTTGAAAATACTTTGTCTTGATTAGTTTCATGTCGATGAGAAATACATCTATTTATACTTAGTCATGGAACTATATCATAAACATTTCCTTATAGCCAATATCCAAAAAAAAAAATTTAACAATTTTTTTATCATTCATTAAGGACGAAATTTTGATAATGACTAGTTTTATCCATGAATATTTAATTTTCCATCCATCATGATGAATATTCATCCATGAACATTCACTTTTCGTGTATTATTTAACTTATTGTTGATAAATTATTGTATGAAATTTGATGTTAGTTTGATGAATTAATATGAGTTTATTACATTGGTTCCATGGTTTCCACTGGGGCAATGGATGTCTTTGTAACACAATTTTTACAAACCCAATTTCAATTGTAGAAAACAAAATTGATTATTTTTGGTACAAGTCAACATTCTAACATGAATTCTAGTAAGTGGTAATTATTAATGTTGGTTTGGTATCACCATTTTGGTCTTCAATGTAAGAAGCCAATGCATGTATTAAGATGTATTATATTCATATATAACATATTCCATAAAGTTTTGAGACTTGCTTTGAATGTAAATATCATGTTAATTTCAATAGCATCACAAATGTTTGTTGAAATCATTAGTGTGAATTTGAAATTTAAAAAACTACACACCTATTGGTCAAATATATTGAGAAGTTGGTTGCAAATTTAATTTAAAAATGCATACATATATATGAAAGAAAATTCACATTTGGTAATAAAATACACAACAACTTGACATATGTTTAAAATGTGAGCCAACACCATTGAAGAATACAAGGCGTATTTCATAATAATTTCATTCTTATGGAGGTTCTTTTCCACCTTTACTTATTTATGTAGATAAATTGGCAATCATTCACAATAATAATTAGACAAATTTGGCTATAAACCATATGTGAAATTTAACAATTCAAGGCCATTTATTCACAAAAATCCTTTGAACATATCAAAATCACATTTTCCAAGTTGTTAAAATGTAAAAATTTGCCCCAAATGAAAACATTGTTCCCATGGCACTTGTGTTATGATATGTCACACCAAAAGAAATGGGTGTAATTTTTTTGAAATGTACCAAAATCTTGTCATAGTGTCACCTATTTTTGTCTTTTGTATTTAGTCCTTTTTTACCATGTAAATACACATTTATGGATGATTATGATATAATTTAAAATTGTAATCATTATGTTTTATGGGAATCAAGATATAGGGGTAAAAAAGATTATAGTCAAGACTATGCCCTTTTCATCTTGTGTGGTACACCTTAAAGGATTTCCCCTTAAATCTTTAATCCATTTTGTTTAATTTTTATGTACACCTTTCTTGAATTAAAAAAAACCTTATAAAATGATTTTTTGTTATATAAAACATATAACAAATCAATAACATATGAATAATTTTCTTATCAATTTGACTTTAAATACATTGGTAATACAAATTTAACCCTTTTGATGACACGTTTAATTCATGTTGGTTGTTTTGGTGCTTGCGTTTGAATTCAATATATAAATATAGATAAGTAATACATAAGAAGATTTCAAAAAATCAATATGGCCATTCATATATCAAACACTAAATATTAACAATGAATTCAATGCAGCACCAAGTTCGACACATTGCAATATAATGCAAGACATGAAAAATAATTTAGAATGTTTTTTTACTATACCTACACAATAATTAATGTTGCATGTATTTTTTTTACACAATAGATTCAAAGAAAAAAAATGTGATGTCATGGTTATAATCCTCCCTTTAGCCCAAAGGTCCAAGATTCAATTATTTTCCCAATTGTTTTTGTCAATACACAAAATGGATGAAAAAATCTATAGAACATTAAATAATTTTTAAAAGTTGGTTATTTTTAGGAAGCAACTTCCACCTGAATAAAAAAAAAACTAAGTAGTAATCCCAACGAAGTTCCCCATGGAATAAAAAAAACTCCCCATGAAATAATGAATTTTTCTTGGGGAAGGGCCCAAGTTCCTTAAGGAGAAGGGCACCTTCCCTAAAAAACAATGTATTTTCTTTAAAAAAACATATGTTTTGAATCTTTTTGCAATTAGAACCATTTCATGTTTGTTTTTATATAGGCTTGTTAACTATCATTGGAAAGGTTTCGAGAAGGGCTACAACTTTGTAATTGAAAATACTTCAATAAAAATTCAGATTTAAAAATTATAATCCAACAAAATTTCATACATGGTTGTTCTTTGGGCAACTTAAACCCTATTCCTCAAGCACATGGATGCTCATTGAAGCAACTTGAGCTCCTTTGTCTTGGGACATGATTGTTCCATGGGGGAAAAAAATGGTTTAAGTTGCTCCTTGGAAAATAAATGTGACCCAAATTTTGTGTGATCATAATTTTTCCATATGAATTCTACTAATTGAAATGCTTCCAATTATAAAATTGTATTTCTTCTCAAAACCTTTGCAATAATAGGTTGCAAGCTTAGCTTATATAAAAACGAACATGAGATGATTATGATTACAAAAAAATTCAAAACATATGTTTCCCATAGAACTTGTACCTTTCCTTAAGGAAAATTCATTGTTCTTTGGGGAAGTTGGTTTTCTTTCCATGGGGAACAATCATGTCCCCAAGGAAAAGAAGCTTAAACTTTTTTTTTGTCCAAGAACAATTATGTCCTCAGGGAGAAGGAGTTGATGTCATCTCGAGGAGCAATTTATGCCTTTTTTTGCCCCTAGGGAACAATCATGTCCTTTGGGAAAAAGAACTTTTGCTCCTCCGAGAACATGGTTATTCCATGGGGAGCAACTCAAGCCTTGCTCCTTCAAGAACATGGTTTAAGCCCATTTCCCCCTCTAGAACATGATTAATCTCTAGACCAACATAAGCCTTTGCTTCCTTGAATATATGATTTTTTTTGCAAAATATATTTCTGAACAACTAATTAATTTTTTTATATCAAAAGACAATTTTTTTTCATCCATTGCATCATGAATGAAAAAGAGAATTCAAAAGAAGGTTCGAACTTAGGACCTTTGGGTTATGAAGGGGATTTTAACTATTGCATTAATTTTTTTTTGAAAACAATATAGGAAAAAATATTTAAAACATTAATGATTATGTGAATATATTAAAAAAATCTGAATTTTTTTTTTCTTGTCGAGCATTATATTGCATTGTATTATAATTGTCTCAATTTTGATGCCGCATTTAATTCGTTGCTACTATTTAGTGTTTGTCCCATTCACAAGGCCTTATTTTCCTTATTTTTCATAGTGATTTTTGTGACA
>Ga0209208_10003178_pt1 | contig 23647 bp, 16 predicted proteins | sample S1TSphfallax_3_FD_187694 | JGI IMG/M metagenome (GOLD analysis project Ga0209208, IMG submission 187694) | Host-associated microbial communities from peat moss isolated from Minnesota, USA - S1T2_Fd - Sphagnum fallax MG (SPAdes) (version 2) | ecosystem: Host-associated > Plants > Peat moss >...
TTTTTGTAGGATTAACTTGTGTGCAACAACTTAAAACCTAAAATGACTAAAGTTGACCTTGAAACTAAAGTTAAATGAATTATTTGACATTTGGATGCCAAAATCCACCAAAGTAGTGAGGTCAATTCTATGATAAGTAACTTTGTTTTTTCTTTTTGGCCAAATTTTGTCACTTGGCAACCCAAAAAAATTCTCTTGCTCCCTTGTTGGGTGTTTTTCCTTTAATTAATTAATTAATTATTTAAAAATCCATTGCAACTAATCCCAAGGACTTTTGTGAAAAAAATGTGCCAAAGTTGAGGAATTGTTTTTATGAAATCATCATATTTAGACAATAGGTTCCAAGATAGCAGGATTCTTAACATTTTCTACTTCTCTATCACACATATAACCACATTTGGCTAATTCCTCTTTGGAATGGTCACCAGTGTGGCTGCATCACAAAAAAATAATTTTAATTAATTAATTAATTAAATTAAATTAAAAATTTTAAAAAAAACCCTTATAATGATATGCTTGGTTGATTATACCAGGACCAGTCTATATACCAAAGTTCCAGCCTAGGTACCCGGCCCATGCCCTTTTGAAGTTTGGACTTATGACAAGGGGAAGAGGCCATTATGTGGTGAGCTGCTTGTGTTTTTTTCAATTGTAAAAACCTCCGAAGAAATTCTTAGTGTAGTTGGAGGAGCGCTTACAATGTGTAAGATCTTGTGGGGGCATTTTGAAAAAGGGAACTCTCACAAAAAACATTTTCTGAAATGCCTTGCTTTGATTTTTTTCTCTTTTTTTTGCCCATTATACTCAACAAGTATCAATGGAAAATATATATTTAAATAATTGGCAAAAATCTTTTAATTTTTACACTATATTCATGTTTTACTTTTTTTTTCCCCATGATACATCATAAGAAAAACCGTATTTAAAAAATTGACAAATTTTCATTTATTTTTATGTGTGATCATTTTTTACTCCATTGTCATTTTTTCCTTTTTTTTCCCAACATGATACCCAATGAGTACCACACACAAAAAAAAAAAAAAAAAAAAAAGAGTATTAAAAAAATTGAGAAAATTTCATTAACTTTTATGCTATGGTCTTTTTTTACTCCATGGTCAATTTTTACATTTTCTCTCCCATGCTACATAATGCAAAAAAAAAATCAACAAAAATCTGTCAATTTTTACACCATGCAAGGGCCGGCGTTGGGCCGGGGCAATACCCTAACACATTAAAAACAACAGGTGCATCACACTTTGGCCTTGCCATTTACATTAAAAAGTATCTTAAGGAGGCAAAAGAAAGAATTATGAAAACTCAAATATTTCACCATGCAAAAATATATCTAATCTTCAAAAAAATCCTCTAAAAGGAACCAAAATATTATATCAAGATATAATATAACTCTATTATAACTAATCTAAAGTTTCAACACAAGCCAACATACACATTTCAAAAATCCTCAAAAAAAAAAAATTATTTTGTTTTTTTGGAAATAATTGGAGGGCCAAAATCCCTTAAAAGCTACTATGAATAATAATCTAAACACAATATGCTTGCCTTGGCAGCCAGGGCCCAAAAACTGATCAAGGCAACGCTTTTCTCACCTGTAACAAGTGTTGGAAGCGCGTGCTCCAATTTGCATGCCCGGCAGGCTTTTTCCAATACTGACATCATCATACTCATCGTCCTCCTCCTCCTCCTCCTCCTCCTCCAAAAGACTCGTCCTTTGCTGGGGCCCATCGCATTGGATCCAACTTTTGGAAGTTTTTACCTCACTAGAACTAGTTTCACATCAAGAGAATCGGTTTCTTTGGTGAAAGTGTTTAGATTGGAACGGATTGTTTTGGTGTTCATAGTGTGGACACAGTAGGTGGTACATGTACAATTTTGGCAGGGCCAGAAAGCGTGTTTGTGATGCCTTTGTTTTTGTTCCTCCTCCTCCTCCTCCTCCTCCTCCTCTTCGATTAGTGCAGCGATCCTGAAGCTACACAAAAATCGATGCCGAGAACTGTAGCACAATCTGTGTAGTAAGTACTATTATTAAACCTTATGCGCTTAGTAAATACTCCCCAAGGTCCAGTTTTTTTTTGGTTTTTAAAGAAAGCAAAACAAGAAAAAACAAGTGAGAAAGAATGACCAAGTCTAGATATTCTTCCAGTGGCAGTTTTCGAGCTCGGATTTCGAGCCTGTTGGATTCGATGTTTTGGATATAACAAGCATGTTTTTTTTTAAAAATTATTATAGATTTGCATCGGTTTTACTGAAATTTGCGCTAAGTTTTCTAGAGAGAAGAAGACGATGCAAATTAGTTTTCATTGCGAGGGGAAGGGAAGGAAGAAAAGAGAAGAATCAAAGTTGTAGCATAGATTTTTGGGGGGGAAATCTGTGTCTTGAAGCATAGGGGATTGGGTCATGAAGAAGAGGAGTAGGGAAGATGATGCTAGCTGGATTTGTGATTTGGGTTCTGAGTGGATGAGCAAGAGGAGGAAGATTTCAAGGGTTGATGATGAGGATGGTGGTGGGATTTCAGAAGTAGGGTTGCAGTGGATGAGCAGCAGGCCCAGTTTGAGAAAAGCAAATGGGTGCAGCAGATCTGCCTCAGATGCTAGCAAGTCGCTTCTTCCAGCACAGAATTTGGATCACGGAGAGCGCTGGCGATGCAGCAGAACGGAGTCGCGGCAGAATGTGAAGACTAGGGTTTGGAAGAAGCAGCAGCAGCAGCAGGAGGAAGAGGAGGAGGATGGCAACTGGATCTCTGACATGGGTTCTGCGTGGATGCAGCGGAGGAAGAGACACTCTACTGGGAATGGATCGATTGCTGAACTGGGTTCAGAATTGATGCAAAGGAAGCGAACATATGCTGATGATGCATTAGATGATGATTCTTGGGTTGCTGATGTGGGGTACAGATGGATGAGCAGGCAGAGGAAATCCAGGAATCACAACAGGAATCAAATGTGCAGATCAGAATTGGAAGAATCTGCGTGGATCTGTGAATTAGGGTTTCAGTGGATGAGCAGGAGGAAGGAGAGAGAAGCTCTAAATGGAGCATGGTTGTCAGATCTGAGCTCACTGTATATGAGCAGAAAGAAGAGTGGGCAAGATGACAACTGGATCTCGGAGTTGGGTGCAGACTGGATGAGTAGGAAGAAGAGCATCAGAGATGATGAATTCATGGCAGTGCTTGATCCTGAGTGGGACCCCAGAAGAAAGCTGGAGTTTGGCACACCCAATCAGGGACACACAGGATTGCAGAATGGAAAATTCAGACATTTTGAAGGGTTAGAGTCTTTTAATGCATCCCGAAGGTCAGGGTTTGAAGGAATTGGAGCTTCTGGGGCACATGTTGAAGGTTTAGGCAGCAGCTCTGTAGAATTCAGGAGGCCAGCCATGTATGTCTCCTTAGATTCAGCTTCAAGTTCATAATGTGCATCTAGGCTTTTTTTCTGTGTAAGATGGAAGGTATCACTGCTCTCCAGTTGGAGTTAGTTTCAGGGTGGTTTGAATCATTTGAAAGCAGGAAACGTCTCTTTGTTGTCATCCTCTCTCCACTCCATTCCTCCAACTTTTGTACCAAACTTGTGATGAAACCAGCAGTCCCAAAATGTTGATCTCAGCTCATCTCTTAGCATGTAATAGAAATTGTTCCCGAGGGTTGATGATTCTTTGCAGATGATGCCAACACATCAAGGGATTGTCAAGGAGTGCAGCTGATCCCCTCTTAATATCAGGTCAGTCTCTTTCAATGTAGCTTTTCGATGAGCTACACATTACACAGTTGAGACCATTTGTTAAGGACCTGTTCAGTGGGTTGTATAATTAAGCATTTCCTTCTATTCTCTTTCTTTGTCTTTGTTTGCTGAGAACCCTATTAGCACATTCACAAGTTTATTGCAATTTATCAGCAATACCATGTTCATTCACTCTCATGTAGAATGGTGTAGTTAATCAGAACACCTTTTATGTGCTCTGTATGAATTTGTGGCATTTTTGTGCAGCTGCAGGCAAGGCATATATCCATCTGTGATGAATATGGTTTGTGGGTTTTGTCAGCATATGCCTCTTTTTGACATGGATATAGACTGAAGTGCCTTGTGCTTGTCTGTGGAAGCAAAAGTTGACTATACCACAATTGGAAGGAACTGCACAAGGAAAGGCCACATGTTCCCAATTCCTTTAGCAATATATGTGAGTGGAAGTTCAATCAAGTGTGAAACTGCTCCAATCAAGGTATTTATCACATTCATAAATGTCATTTGAATTGCAGCTTCTCACTCTCATCCCATTAGTTTTGCAAACAGGGGTGTGGTCCCTCCAACCAAATCTTTCATAGATCATACTCTTCAATAAATCTCAAAGAATCCTGAAGCCTTTCAGCAAGGTGTAACGTACCTATTCAAAAGTTCAGAAAATTGAAGGATGCCAAAGGCAAGATGGTGCACTGCTTTCTAGCATTCACAAGGATGAAATATTGATGTCTTGTTTGCAGGATATAGATTCTGCTTGGGATTTTCCTTCAATACTTGATGGAACTTCAAAAGCTGAGTAACTTGTGTCATCCTTAAGGGCCTTGGTGAATACCTTCCACCAGGTCCTCGACAAATGAGCACAAGAATAGAACCAGTACCAAACACATGAACTTCTGGAACTGTGAAATCCTGAACAAGCCATTTGCAGTGGTATACAGTCAACAACTCCTCTGTGTGAAAATTGCTTTTTTCTTCAAACAACCTTCAATGAGTGAAAACTTTGATTAGTAACTTCAGTGGCATGCTGGGCTCAAGCACCCTGTGTTATCAACCAGAATCACAATACCCAACTTCTGCACTGGGGTTCAATCCCTAGTACACATGGGTTGTGGGTACTATTGTATGCCAAAAACAGCAAGGCAGGACCCAAGAAGTTTGCCCCATTAGGTGTAAAATGACCACTACACAGATAGGTTCTGGCAAATTCATCAACCATCAAACTAGTCAAAATGTCAAGCTACTTTGTCAAACTACTCACCTGCACACAATATGCACCCAGTGGCCCATTCTAAAAGTCTATGACAAAAGACTTTCATTTCTCAAAGTGTATGCCTCTCGGTAAAACTACTTTCACACAGTGGAAACCTCTTTTGGACATTTGTAAAAGCTCCAAAAGCATCATTGCATCTCCTAAGCTCTGCTGTCTTCACATTTTGACATCTACTTGTGATTTCTGAGCCTCTGACAAATCAGTGTTAACTACTGTTATGCAGGCCTGTAGAAAGTCACTCACTCTGCTTGAGAGACAAAAACTGTGGGTGTTGGCCACACTCTGTCATTCAGAACTGCACCAAACCTTTCATCATTCCCTAAAATATTACATGGTGGTAATGACTGGGAACTGACAGTGGAGCTTCCCTTGCGCATCTCTTGTAAAGTCCGGAGTGCTGCCAATGAGCTTTTGTAAACACTTTGAACATCTTCACCTCTCATCAGCAGAAGCCCTTCAATATCTTTAGGTACTTCTCCAGTGGAGTCCGCCCCTTCACCATCCACCCTCTCAACATCAATGCATTCCACAATGGGTGATGCTGGGAAGAATGAGAGCAAGTTCTCACACTCTTGCACAAGCTTCGAGAGGAGCTCTGTTGAAAAAAATGGCTGTAACAACACTCTGCGAATGAATGGCAACCGCAGGACTGCTCCCGTACGCTTGTCATGTTTCTTCAGTATCTTTACTAACCCTGCACAGCAATGCAAGTAAAGTTCATCAGGAACCTCATTGATGCAGAATCATCTCAGAGGTGTGGATAGTACAACAATGACAAATGACACCAGTCCTCCAGCCAGCACGTGTGCTGTCTTCTCACATGTAGGCTTTTCAAATGTGGAGAATATCCTACTGTTACAAAGGGACCAGCATCACTGCCATTCCCAAGGATGTTGGGTTCACCAGTATGTTATAGCTGCGTTGGCTACAATGGGTAGGATATAGCACTTGTTGGGTTGAAACACAAAATCCAAACAGAATTTGGTTTACTGCCTTACCCATGTAGTTGAGAGCACTGTAGCTCTCCATGAGAACGACATCGCCATGAAATGTGACAAGGTCAGTATGAATCTTGAGTAGCTCCTCACTGTCGTGTGTGTGACCTCTGTGCTGCACTCTTGCATTCTTCAGTTGATCCTTCAATTCCTGCAACCTCAAACCTGCCCTGCTAAGGATCTGACATAATTGTACCCAGACCACAACTCTGAGATTGCAGAGAGAACTGTCAATTTAGTCACTTTGAAAAGTGACCAAATTGACAGTTCCAGCAACACCAAAATTAACCCAACAAGAAGGAAAGTGGCCATAACCTCATGAGCATCACTCACAAAATATCAGACCATCACCTTCATGAATAGCAGTGACTAGCCACCATGAGGTCCCCACTGACTCTGTTGGCTCCTGACAGTGGGTGCAGAAAAGGAACCTGCCCAAAATTTCCAGCAAACCATTAAACAGAAATCTGTGTCCTCAGTTTCTTCTGCATCGCCAGAAGCAGCAGAAAGACTCAACCATGATGTTGGCTGGCTACAACTCAAGAGACATATCTGAATAGGAAAGGTTAATGGGCATCCTCATTCAATTTGCAACAAGCTTGTGAAGGTAAGCTTCTTTTGAATTTACCTTGCCCCTGTACATGCAAGCATCTCAGCCTAAGGCATAGACAGCCCCTGCTAGATAGAGAATCATCATTGTGACCAATTGCTTCAAGCACATCATCACTGGTGACTACTTAAACACAAACATCAAGCTACATTGTTCAATCAGGCTAAGAATGTTCACTCAAGACAATTTTCTCAATTGAAAACTAAGCTGACCTTTCAGCAGAAACCTCATAGCACACTTTGCAAGAAAGCATTTGTGATCAATTCACAAAGCAGGTGTAGAAAACATCACTGGTACAACATACAACTGAAAGACCTATCGCACAGCATGCCATTCAAACAGGAAACCAAAAAAAATCAAAAGGTTTGGGATCCATACTACCACCCTGTAAAGTACCAAAAAGTTACAAAGATTCATTTCTCCTGCTTATGAAATGTGAGGCATAGCTCACATTAGGCAACATGGACTAGTTTTCACATTTTCATTGCTCCAATTTTAAATTTTAAAAATATTCATCAATGTGGATTACATCTTTTTATACAATTCATCAAAATTCCCATGAAATTTCTAAAAAATCTCATTTTTCAAAATTTTAATTAATTTCTGATGAATCTGACAAGAAGGTAGGGTAACCTCGAACCTGTCCAAACAAGTCATTCCACCACATGCAAAGCACCACTACAAATCCAAAGGTGCTAAAACCCAGTCCACCCTGAAACCCTAATCCGAATTTGCACTTGCATTGTATGTTTTGGAGCATGACTTCTTTCCCAGAAGGAATGGGTATCACAAGACACTGGTATCCAAATGTGGAAAATGGAAGTCCAATCTGCAGAAGACTGGACAGATTCTGAAACAAGGTGAAGGGAAGTGGTGGCAATGGTTTTAGAGGTTTAAAAGGATTGACTCACACTTGAATCTGAATGCTGCAATTCAAAAGGAGAGAATGCCCTAAAGACCACTACAAGGTTTCATTTCCAGGCATTTGGCAGAGGCAACAACAAACAGACAAGAGAACCAGGAAGAGGCTCCAAAGAGGCTTACCTGCAGTTGAATGACATAGTCTTCTTCCTTTTCAGTGAAAAAGGAATTGAACTTCTCCAATTCGACATTCAGCAGTCTGATGAATTCCTCCTCCTCTGGAGTCACCTCCTTCTCCTCTCCCATTGCTTGTCCCCTACCTGTTATCCCTTGCCTTGAAACTGCATCGAGAAAGTGTCTAACAGTCTCTGGAGCAGCTTCTCTTCTTGTGTCAGACCCAGAACCCCCCTCAGTTTTCTCTCTGACGCCTCCTCCTCCTCCTCCTCGTCCCTCCTGAGCAGACTCTGATGTCTCCCCCTTGTCCAAACCATGAGATTCTCCTCTTCCAAGTCCCACTGAAGCTTCTTCTGCTGCTGCCCTTTTGCGCTTGGTGCTCCCCACAATAGGCTCTGTTGTGTTTCCTTCTGTTGTTGTCGCCTCTTCTCCCTCATCCATATCCATCAAAGCCGAAACAGCCATGGCCAAAGCTGGTGTACCTTGTGTTGTGGCTGGGGTTTTCAAGATAGCTGGAGACCATCTCACCTTCTCATCAGCAAGATTGTCATCATGAACGGCACCAGAATTCTCCCCTGAACCAGGAACAGCAGGAGCAACAGGAGCAGGCTCAAATGCAGCTTCTGGAAAGGAATTGGAGTCCAAAAACTGCTTGATCCGCTTCTTCAGCTGCTTGTAAGACAAGAACTTGTCCCTGTACTCCGCCGGCATTTCCTCAAGCAAAGTCTGTAACAACTTCCCATACTTCATCGCTCGCCCTCAAAAGCTTCTTCTTCTCCTCACCCCAAAAGCTTCTCACCCAACAAAGCTCTTGACTTCAACACCGAAACGAATCACAGAAAAACTAGACTTACCTGTTGATTTTTCCAAGTATGCATGTAGAGAAGAATCAGAAGGGGGAGAGGAGAAAAAAAGAAAGAAAATCCAACAAGTGCAAGATAACGATCCTCAAACCCACCATGCAAATCCCTTCTCCACCCCACTCTTTCCTTGAGCTTCCGTGGACTTTCCTTCCTTGAGTAAAGTCGAAAACCACAATCTCTACAGCCTTGTTTCTTTCTCTCAGAGCAGAGACACAGAAGAAATGGTCGAAGAGCGAAAACACACAAACTAGCCTCAAAGAGTTGGGAAAAAAAAAACAAAAACAAAAAGGACAAGAGGAAATCACATATCCTAATCTGCAAATAAATGTCTACAAGAAAAAAGGAGGATGAGTTTGTGGCATTATTTCTCAACGACCCAAAAACAGAAAGCTTTTAGTATGAGACTCCCGTGGAGCAGAAAGGCTAGAAGAGGAAAACTCGAAAACGTTTGTTTTCCTAGCGATAGAACCCATAAAGCTACGAAACGACGATCTCGGCCGAGATTCCTCCTCCTCCCCACTTGCACCCCAACTAATGCAATTTTTGGAAAATAGTAAAAGACGAAATCACAACAGCAAAACCTCTTAAAAACCTAAATCCCTGTTACACCCAAGTGCAAATCCGTAGCGAAAATTTGAAGAAATGTGTGACAAAAAAGTCGCTGCTGAGTGACGAGGATCTTACCACTCTATTGTCAAAGATTTGTTTTTACTTTTGTTCTCTTGAGCGTTTTGTTTTCTGTTCATGGTTTTTTTTTTGGAGAGAGAAACGATTTTCTTTCATTTCTTTCACGCATTAAGTACTCGATGTAAGTACGACCCACGTACGTACATATATCCACACCCACTCCTTCTTCCTATTTTCGGCAATCTCAAAAATCAGAGAATCGAGAGCTTATTCCCGTGGGAATCAACACTGAAGAAAGCGGATACCACAAGACCGCGATGGCCACACGCACGCAGGCGGATACCCAAAGACAGCGAGTGATGCCAACACAGTGACCGCGCGAGCGAGGAGCACGGGTCCTGACCGATAGAGCCGGTCACCGGTTCTCGGAGAAAAAACCCAACACACCCGGCTAACCGGAGGCTTTTTCTTTTTCTTTTTCTTTTCTCATTTTAAAATTATAATTACTCAGAGCGTCTTTTTCTTTTCTTTTTAAATATTGACCTAGTTTCTGTCACAATAAAGATAAAGAAAAAGAAATGTTAAGAGGGTGGGATCTGGGGCGGGATCCTTTCAAGGATAAATATAAATAAATACAATAGTACCTTGGCAGCTTCAACACTAATTCTATTATTTTCAGGAAAATTTTCCCCAAAAAATTCCCAAAAACCCAAAAATGTTGTGAAACAAAATGTTGAAATGAAAATTTCAAAATTAATTAGATAATTAATTAATTAATTATCCAACAGACATGTCTCAAAGATGCCAAGGTAGACTAGGGGTATATAGTATATACCTACCTATGTAAATGCAAAAGATCCTAGTAGGGTGGGAAACTTTGTCCCATGGTAGGGGGAATATTTCCCAAATCATTCTCAACTAGGCTTAAATCCTGACGGCAGAGGTGGGTTTAGGGTTTTAGGGTTTTAGGGTTTAGTTTGGGAGACGTGGCAGTCAAATAGTGGTGCATATTCTTGATGCTTATCTATTGTGACTAGTTAGGGTAAATAAGTTGGGTGTAATAATCTTGTTGTTGTAGGCTAGTGATTCAACAAGGTAGAATAGAATAGAATCAAATGTTGGGCAAAGCTTAAACAAAGCATAATGCAAATGGATAATTAATGAGTTGGTAAGATGATGAAAATGTTTCATTGATTGAGGATTACAACTATTTTTGAAGGGAAAAATTTAGGATGTAGTTTTAGAGGTTGAGGAATTATGGGAGATTGTTTTGTTTTAACACACATAGAAACTATAATGCAAATGGATAATTAATGAGTTGGTAAGATGAAGAACGTTTCATTAATTGAGGATTAAAATTATTTTTGAAGGGAAGAATTTAGGATTTAGTTTTAGAGGTTGAGGAATTATGGAAGATTGTTTTGTTTTAACATGCATAGAAACTTAGAGAGTTGCTAGGAATTAGAATAAAAATAATGAGTAGTTTAGAATTATGTCGAGTTTCAAACCATAGATTTTTCTTGTTTTTCCATTTTTTTATTTCTACACCTAATACTACATATGTTTGAGATATATTGGATTTTGAGTAAAGAAAGTAGTAGGATATTTATGAAGAAACATGAAGACTACTTTAAACTAGTGTGTTTTTCTAACCAAAATTGTGAAACTTGGCCACAAATTTTTATTATGGATAAGAATTAAAAAATCTGGAAAAGGAATAGTAATTGTAATGAGAAAATTGTATAAAAACAATCTACAAAGATAATCATAATGAATAAAACCATAGATTGTGAACTTTACAAATATTTTTGAAAATATGATTGTATTGTTTTGTTAGTAGGTAGAGAACAATTCTTGATAGAATCTATGCCTGCCATTTGGTGACCATCTTGGGGACAAATTACTTTTTTTCTGAAGTAAAAAATAACAACAATATTGTGAAGCGGTTTGGATTTATTGAGAACATTTCTTTTTGTAGATTTCAAAATTCAAAAATATTTATTATTATTATTATAAATCTTGATTTCTAATTTTTTTGGAAAAAAAAAGATGAAGGTCTAATCAATAAAAGTTGTAAGGACTTAAACCGAAAAGTATACCAAGAAATGAAGGAAATTTGAGAATTGTAAAAGAATATGAATTGGATGGTAACTTGAAGTTTGCAAAAACAAATCGATTAAAAAGCCAAGTGTCAAAACAAGAATTCCAATCTTGGAAAAAATTGGGATGCAAACCAATAAATGTACAAAACACCAAACAAGGGTACAATTTTGGAACCCAAAAGTTTGCAAACAAAAGAATGGCAAAACATCAAGTGTCTTCAATAGGAGTTGGAGTGAGAATAGAAGTATAGACAAGGCGTCCATAGAAATGTCTTGGTTATACAAAGCAATCACTAGTGAGGGGGATCAAGTCTAAAGTATACCCAAGAGAAGGGGGTATCCATGCTTTTCAAGCACCATCTACTATTAAAGAACGTCAAGAAGAGAAAAATCCAAGGGACAAACTATTATTGGTGGGCCTTAGAAATTTTTCAAGTATACAATCTATGAATAATTGACAAAATGATTACAATAGACGCACAAATGCACCATTTGTGTAACAATCAACATCACCAAAATATCATGAACTAGTAAAGGACTAAGATGTGAAGATAACTACGATCTTAGTATTCCAGAGTGGGTGGATGCAAATTACCCAATAACCTTTATGGATCATAATGCATAAGTGGATGTACTAGAAGAAACATTACCAATTCAAATGAACCACAAAAGTAGAGGAATCAAAAAACAAAGAAGGACTCCATAACATATAAGCTATGATTCTAATGATTCAATTAAATTAGTTCAAACTCTTCCCAAAATCTATGCTTTCTATAGAATTGGAAGACATGTCATCACATAATGTGCACAAATTGATAGTGAAATGAAGGATTGATTCAAGTTAGACATGTGTGACAACGTATGCACGGACAAAGACTTTGTAAAACAACCACAAATGAAATAACATGTCCAAATTAGTTTAGAAAAAGGATGTAGGAATTGGTCTAGATGAAAGACAATTTGTACAAAACAAACTAAGAATTTGTAATTATCCTAATGTGAGTAAGATAGAACCATTTTTGTAAGACCAAATTCTATACCACATATAGAAATTATAGATGAATGTTGTACAATTAGAGGCTAGGTTGTTTAGAGAATTAACACCATCATTCAAAGTGCTTAAAATGATGAGTGGGATACCTCATATACCAATAATTGTTTCACAAAAACAACATATTGGATCTATGATGCCAAATATAATTATTATAGCATGTAAGCTTGGACAAGAATCTGAACCATAAAAAAGAAAAAAGAAATCTAAAAGTGGTCAAGCTACATACATGGTACCAATGAGTACTCAATTTGGAAAAAGAAAGAACCAAAACTATGAAATTCCAAGTAGGTTACAATACCCATTTCAAAACTTCAATTGGTTTACACATCGCCAATGATGATGACCCAAACAAATAGATCTATGGGATGGCCACCACCAATTCTATTAAACTATGAACAATAGAAAATTGGATTGGTGGTGAATCTTGGAGCAAGGAGCTTAGTGGCCAAACCATATTAATCAACTTTGAAGTATCTAGATTATAAAAAAGATTTAGACCCAAATGTTCATGTGAAAATGTTTCAAGTAATTGTTAGAACAAATGGAGAAACCTTTGAGGAGTACATGATCAATGCATTTAACTACACATTGAAAAAAATGGCATCAAATTGGTGCCATAATTACATGTTAGAATTGTTTGATTATATGTTTTCTAAGTTAACATAAACATTTTGAAAACGTCATTGAATTCTTAGAAGGACAAACATATTTACATGGAGTTCAAGAAATCAAACAGGGAAATATTGAATGGGTTGAAGTGTATTATGAACATATACGAAAGTTGGCTCATGGATTGCAAACATTAACCACAAATAGTATTATAACCATTGTGTTTCACCCAAAATTATAATCTTATTTAAGGATTGCAGCTACAAGTATAAAGATGACCACATTATAGTTGCATAAGGAGGTAACTTTGTTATGTGAAAATAAGATGACACATGTAGAAGCTCAAAGTGGATTGTTAGTACCACAAATTTCAAAACCATAACAACAAAACCATAGATGGAAATAAGAAAGACTAACAAACATTACACAAATTGTGGATGAGATAACCACAATGTGGAAATGTGTAGAGTAAAGAATAAAAAGGAACCAACTATAACAACAATGGAGGCTACCACTCAACCTTACAAAGGTTAGAAGAATAATTCATATATGCAAAAAATATTTGTGGTCTAAATGGGCATAAGAAGAGGAATTGTCCCAAGTTTGCAAAGATGCAAAATATATTCCAAGGGAAAAATGCATCAAGCTCAAAGGGGAAAATGGTAGGTAAGGTGAAAACAATCACTACAAATGTGAATGTAATAAACATTAATATTGTTATAAGAAGCAAGATCATAAAAAACCCGGTGTTCTGGGAGAAAGAACCACGGAAGAACAAAAGTATTACAAATTGGGAGAAGGAGGATAAATTTAAAAAGACAATGGTGAAGACCATTCAATAGCTGTAGAAGGCATAAAATATTATCAAAGGCTCTTCTACATCAATAGAAGGATGGAACACAATGTGGTCGAATATGCTTGACATTACACCTTGGTAAAACCTTCAAAACCTCAAGAATTTATAGTTTCCCAAAGTATAACCTAATATTGGTATAAAAAATATTTTAGGATATCAATAGATAGAGGTTGGAAACTAGTTATATTTTGAACTTGGGATAGTTATAAAAAATGGCTCCTAAGTTGAAAAGATATTTATGGTAGAAAATGATAAACCACAAAGTGTAACCAAAACAATGATAGAAAAATAATACTATATGTAGTACCAAAAATAACAACAACAACAATAGTTATTGATAACCATATGGTGGTCATTCAATTACATATTGGGAAAACCATTGTAAAGGATGTCTTGTTAGTTGGTGGGTCTAGGGTTAACATCACTACAAAATAATTGAAATTGAAATTGGGGTTATCAAAGCCTAAACCCGCACCATATAATCTGAAGATAACACATTAGATCATTAGCTACATAGCTAATGGGATTGATTTGTGACCTAAATATATATGTTCATTACATACCCTATGTCACTAAGTTTATTGTGTTACATAATAATGTAGTAGATGTTGAATATTTCATGTTGTTAAGGAGACCATGGTTAAGGGATGCTATAGTAGCCCATGATTTGGGGAATAACATAGTGATTATTTAAGGGAATGGAGCAGTCAAAACCATAGTGGTGATTAAACACTTGGGAGTAGAGGTGAAATGACCAAAAGTGTTGTTATGATATGATTACCATAATGGTATCACTGATGAGGAGGATATCATATTTGTTATAGAACTAAAATTATTTTGTATAGGCACCACTAGTTTACCAAATACATTTTAGTATGTAGGAACCACATGTAGTCCAACCACAAAAATGCAAAAGTCATGAATGATAATATAGAAATGAATAGTGGATAATTGATTTTAGTTGAAGGAGAGACTACAAATAAACATGAGCCAAAAGTTATTTTAGCGGATAAAATGTATAAAAAACCTACTACAAAGACTAGCCAAGGAATGCTCAGATAGATGAAACCCCAATAAAGGCCAAGTTCAAGAATTACAAATAGTTGGTTGGACATTAATTGAAGAAGAAAGTTAACAAATTTCAATCTAGTGACTCAAGAAGAAACACAAATGGTGAAAGTGAATTCAAATAACCAAAAAAGGTGATGGAATTGGAGGAACTTCTTCAGGAGTATAAGGATGTCTTTACATGGACATATAAATATTTTAAGGGCATTCCACCATAGTTAGTTCAACATTATAATTAAATTGGATACAACCATACCACATGCATGTCAGGTCAGGCATAAATTAAATCCAAATTATGTTACAGTAGTGAAACATGACATTGATAAATTGTTAATAGTAGGTTTCATATAACATATGGAAGAAACTACATGGCTGTCACCAATTGTGGTAATACTAAAGAAGAATGGAAAGCTCAAAATTTGTGTGGATTTCAAAAAGCTAAATGTAATAACCAAAAATGATCCTTTTCCATTACCATTTACAAATGAGGTATTAAACACAATAGTATGGTGTGAAGCATATTCATTTTTGGATGGATATTTTGGGCATCATCAAATATCCATGGCTCTAAAAGACATATATAACACAAAGTTTGTCATAGATTAAAGAACATTTATATAAAAGGTAATGCTTTTTGGAGTAAAGAATGGACCTCCAACATTTTAGAAAGTTGTGACGACAACATTTAGAGAATATCTAAACGTTTTTATGAAGATATTCTTGGATGATTTTATAATTTACAATGACACGGAGACTCATTTGCACAAATTCAAATTATGCTTTTAGAAGTGCAGGGAATACAACATTAATTTAACCTTGGAAAAATGCGATTTTATGGTTTTTTTGGAATCATTATTCAATTTATTGTTTCAAAAGAAGGTAACTACCCAATCCTAAGAAAATACAAGTCATAGAGAACGTGCATGTACCACATAATTCATAACAGATTTAAGTGTTCAATGGCATGGCACAATTTTACAAATGTTTTATCAAAAAATTTGTAGCAATTATGGTTCCAATTATTAAACTCACAAGGAAAACATAAAGTTTTCTATGGATAAAGGAGTGTCAAAAAGCTTGGGAGTTTAAAAAATAAAATAAAATAATTATATATTGAAGCACCAATTTTAATAGCACCAAAGTGGGACGTGGAATTCCATGTTCACGTAGATGCATCATTATTAGTTGTGGGGGCTTTATTGGCACAAAATATCATAGGGAATAATGATCAACCAATAGTGTATTCTTCCATACTTCTTAATAATGTAAAATAGAAATATAATACCATAAAAAGAAAAGCTTTAATTATGGTCTTTGCATTGCATAATTTTAAGCATTATTTGTTGGGAAATAAATTTGTGTTCTATGTTAATATATGCCTTTAGTTTACTTGGTAAACCAACGATAAGTTTTAGGGATAATAATTAGGTGGTTATTGTTGTTTCTAGAATATGACTTCACAACAATGTACAAGTTAGGCAAGACTCATGTAGTTGCAAATGTTTTGTTTAAATTGCTTAATATCACATAACCTTCATCAATCCTAGAACAAACCATAGATGCTAGTTTATTTTACATAAAACCATAATGGTTAAATGATGTTAAAATGATTTTACAAGCAAAATAGATGGAATTTTTTTTTTCAATAGGACAAAATCAATGACTAGCTAGGACTAGGGCTAAACCTTTCATAGTGAATAATGATGTTTTATACAGAATGGGACACGATAACAAATTGAGGCGATGTGTGTCAACCACAAAAGTTCAAAAGATGATGAAGGAGTTACGTGAAAGAACAATAAAGGGGCACTTCACAATTGAGATCAAACAAAAGAAGATTTTAGACATAGGGTGTTGGTGGCCCATAATGTACAAAGATTGTTAATGAATTTTGCAAATCATGTGATGCATGTCAACTCATTTGAAGGTTGGCTACACATAATTTGACTAAGTTAGTGACAAGTCTTCCAAAATAACCATTTATGAAATGGGCCTAGATTTTATGGGACCAATTAAACCAACAAGAATGTACATACATGGAATAAATACATATTGGTGGCCATAGATTATGCAACCAAATGGATGGGGGCTAGAGCATTAAAGACAAACACTACAACAATACAATAAAGTTTTTATATAAGTGCATTCTTACCATCTTTGGGTGTACACTAATTATAGTCATAGATCATGGGGTACATGTTATACATGAAATGCCATTAAACATTTGACAAATCATTTCTTACTCAAACATGTTAGTTTCCCTACTTATTACCCATAGGGGAATGGCTAAGCAGAGTCCATCAACAAGGTATTGGGAACATTATTGACTAAGTTGGTTAATGAAAATTCAAAATAGACTGGGATGAACATTTACCAACATTCTTGTTTTCATACAAAACAACATACACATACAATTCTGATTTTTTTACTAGTTTGTAGTTATGTATTTAACATATTTGTTCTTATGTGCCACAAGTTCTTGCATTTTTGTGCACATTATTTTGTTATACATGCCTTTTGTGTGTTGTTTGTCTATTGTTGGTGTACAATATGTTGTTGTGTTTAAACTAATGAATAAATTTAACTTGTTGCATCTTATATGTTTTAGCATTTAAACATCTAGATCTGAATTACATGTGTTATATGTGTATGTGTAAGTGTTGTGGGCCCCATGACCTCCCCTAATTGAAAGTCATAGACTTGAAGCCAAATAGTCCAAGGGTGTAGGCCCAAAAATTAGGGGAGGCGCATGGGAGCAAGCCCTCCCCAACATGAAGCACAAAACATTATTTTATTCAAATGGTGAAGGTCTCCATATGATTAGTAGATGGGTCCTTCAATTGCCAAACAAATCTTCCATGTGGGGGAAGTGTTTTCAAATACGAAAGAAAAAAAACCTTGTAGTATTTTTTCACTAGTGGATTTGTTCAAATTAATCAATTACTTGCATGTCACATCATGTGTACCTATACAAGAAGTCAAGTTAGTAAAATGAGGTTTAAAACAAATAAAGTTACAATTAAAAAATAAAATTGGAGTTGAAATGTGTGAAAGAAATGTATTAAAGAAACCCACTATTTCACTTTCATGGGCTTTCAATGAGTGAGATTTAATGGAGTTGTTGGCTTTCCAAATAAATTCCATTAAATCTTGCTCATCAAGATCTTTCCAATAACACCAACTTGGCACATTCCAATTCTTTTGAAATGTTTAGCTACAATTTAATTTAATTTTCAGGGATGAAATAATTCAATATTCAAGAAGTTTTGCACCGCAAGTCCAAAAGTCATGAAACTACTAAATAAATTCCATTATATCTTGCTCATCAAGATCTTTCCAACAACACCAAAGGCACATTCTATTTCCTCCAAAATTTTTAGCTAAGATTTAATTTAATTTTCAGGGAAGAAATCATTCAATATTCAAGAACTTCTACACCGCAAGTCCAAATGCCATGAAACCAAGCCAATGCACCTCTCCTCCTTGAAAGATTTCCAAAGAGACCAAGAACACGATCTGAAGCATCTTGGTTCAGTGGATCTCATAAGTATAAACAAAAGAAGACAAACAAACGAACTTCCTTCATGAATAGACTAATGTGGCTTGTGCTATCGGCCCAAGTGTCACCATGTCTTCAATCCCATTGCAAGATCTTTCCAATAACACCAAAGGCACATCACAATTCCTTCTAGTTGAATTGAATAGTAGACATTCAAGTGTTACTACGTCTTGAACTGATTTTTCCTTCCAAAACCTGATTTGAATTTTCAGTGGTAGAAATCATTTAAAAATCAATAGCTCCCACATTTTGAATCCAAATAATTTATTTACCAAATAAATTCCATTAAATTCTGCTCATCAAGATCTTTTCCAAAAACACCAAAAGCACGTTCGAAATTTTCAGCAAAAAAAAATTTAATTTTCAATGAAAAAATCATTAAATATTCAAGAACTTTTGTGTCGCAAGTCCAAACGTCATGGAACCAAGCCTATGCACCCTTCCTCATCAAGAGCTTTCCAAAGACACTAAGAACACAATTTGGAGCATCCTGGTTTGGTGGATTTCATCGATACAAAGCAAAACAAATAAACAAATTGTGACGTTGCTTCATAGATAGATGTTGCAAAACAAGACATGTATAGTTCCACCTACTCTACATAAAGATACATAAACATAGTCAAGTGTGTGCATGGATTATTTCACTTATTTATAAAGTCATACAATCACAAGTCTTTTCATATGATAATTAAAATCAGTGCAACATGTGCCATTGGTCCAAGTGTGAATGTGACTTGGTGTAAATAACCTAATAATTAAATAATCATTTAAAGGGTTAAATAGGTAACTTATTAAGTGGTGCAGTTTCATATTTTAATAATGGTTTAGTAAATTTAATTAGTCAAAACTTCAATTAATGTGTATGGTTCAATGATTATGATTCATTGAAATCATGACATAAATTAATGTGCATAAATAAAAAAGAATGACTCATTATAAAAATCATGACACAAATTAGTGTGCATGTTAAATCACATGGTGAGTCATATAAGGTGTAAGGCTTTATGACCTTTTTTGTTTAATTTTTTAAAAAAATTATATAAATGAATGTTTGAGTCCTTTAGAAATGTTTTCATTTGAGTAAAATAGGACTTGCTATAAAAAATTGAAAATTTCATAAAATCGATTTGTGAAATAAAATTGAAAAATTGTTCAAAAGTTTTTTTTTGGGTGCATACTTTGAGAATGTGTAGAATCCATAGTAGGAGGGATGCTTATATATACATATAAAATAGATATGTGAGTAGATATTTGTGAAAAACACATATATCCCCATAGCTATACAATGAAAATACATAATTTTGATCCTTTACTCATTTGTTTCCACATGAACACATTATTTAGTTTTCACACTTTCAAAATTGAAAATTATTAAATTCAGCAATGTGAACACAATGAAGGGTCAACTGATTTTCCCTCCAAACAATGGTTTTGCAATTTGTTTGAATTTTTAAAACAAAATCCACTCAAAAATCAATATCTTTCACACCTTGGATTTGAAAATTGTGAAATGACTCCATTAAATCTCACTCATTGAAAGCTTTCCAATAACACTGAGAAAGCCCCAAATCCCAATACAATTTTATGTTTCAATTTGTTTGGTTTTCATTGAGAAAATGTTTCAATAATCAATAGCTTCCATACTATCACTCCAAAAAATCTCAAACCAAGTCAATGAACAAACCCTTATTCATTGAAAGCTTTCCAAAAATATCAAAAGTGTGGCATGAAATTCCTTGATTTGGAAGATGTCAATGTAACTAACGAAACAAAACAAGCTACCATCCTTTATAGATAAATATTGTAAAAATCATTCTAGCAAGCCTTACCAAAAAAAAGTCTACAAGAGAATACTCAAATTCAACCTCAGATTCCTACAAGCCTAGTATTTGTACAAGGTTGGTATTGCCTCATGTCATGCTAGCCTACTAGGCTACTTGGTACCGAGTTGATACTAGGCATAGGCTTATATACCAAACCCAAACTATGACCTTTTTTTACTTACTCCAATTGCATCAACAAGAGACACTTCCAACATGCAACATTATCTCAAGTCAAAATTCTGCATTTGTCACCATGCAACAACTCTCTATTGAAAATGGGTGTCTCACATATAATGAATGACTTTCATTTCTACAAAGTCAAGTGCTTATTTAGAAACTTAATGGTCCATTCACATGACCACAAAGCCAAAAAGTTTGGGAAGAGTAATTGTTGTTACTGGCCTTCTTCGGAAAACATAAGAATTAGCACCAAAAAATTTCAAGCGCCAAGAAATTATTTTGGTGTGAAGCTGTGTGCAGTCAAGCCACCATCAACACAAATGGTTTGTCCAGTTGTAAATGAAGAAGCAGGGCATACATAGAAATGCAATTACACTTGTAATCTCATGGGTTTCTGCCACGTGCTTGAGTGGTATACAGTCCTCGAGGTCAGCTACAAACTCCGAATTGCTTAACATCTGCCACAACAAATTCACAGATTTAACCAAAATACATGGGGATTGCCTTATTAGAGAATTCAAACATTCACCCAAACAGGCTGAAAAGAGAAACCAATCACTCAATTCATATTAGCCCATTATTTCCATTCCTTGTCTGGGGAAATCGACAACGCAATGCAGGGATAATAATCTTTGTTGTTGCCTCACGTGTTGTGCAAATTTGACAGGAATTCTTGTCCAAAAAGGAGCAATGCAATTGACTTGAATATGGTCTTTTGCCCAGGCATTTTGTTATCTGTTGCAATGCAGCTGGCCAAACAAACACAAACCCAATACAACGTTAATCCAGGCATGAACCAAATGAAAAATCTCTGCTTGGAAGTTTGTATTCTATTTGCAAACAATACAAGGAGATTGTATAATTGCCAACTTGTGAAAAGAAACTTAAATTTTGGGAAAGGGAATGTTGAGTAATTTTTGACCCAATCCAGAAATCTTATCCTCCTATATGTACCATCTCACACAAACTACAAGAAAAAGCTCATTTGCCCGCATCAACATGATCAGCTATTTATACAAGCAAAGACCACATCAAATAAGTAAAACCTTCAAAAACCATAGTACAATTAGCTCTGTTTTCTTGTCTCCAATTTTGTAGGTAATTGTGGTCCAAATTTTCCAAAAATATTATATTCAACTTCTCCTAAGATATTCCAGATTTTGCATTTACCTTATTTCCATTCGTAATAGATGAAATTCATTCATCATTACTAACAAAGCATCCATAAGGGGTGAAATTCATCCACCCTCATCTTTTCTACCAAGAAATGGAACAAACCCATTTTGTGGGAATTCCATTTCTAGTAGATAAAATTTGTTGTGGAGATTCTTTCATAAAGGATGAAATTCATACACCATTGTCCATTCTATCAAGAAATTTATTGAAAACCCATTTGTCTCCAGGTGTAAATACATACAAGAGGGAACAAAATCATCTGAACATGTGATAATGATGACCTCAACCATACCTTGCATTCCACCCTAGAGAGCACCAGGCCAACATGCAACAGTACCCGACAACGATGACACATCTACAATACTTCCATTGCCTGATGCTTTCAGAAGTGGGTAAGCAAGCTGGCATGTGTGAAATGCAGACTCAAAATTGGCTGACATTCCTGTCTCGATTTGTTCTTCGGTGTATTCAAGCATGGACTTGAGCATATTGTAATCCACTGTGCCATTGATCTGCATCAGCCAAATAAAAAATTGCATGAGAAATTGGAATTGAATGGAAGTTGTTGCAGAAATCATGATGAATGAGCTCAATGTTCGGATTGCATTTGGGCTTGGATTTTGCATATGCTTTGTTGGTTTCAAATGTTTCGGCATTCGTCATTTCACATCCAGACTCCATTCAAGGCTCCACACAACTATTCTATGTATTTCAAAACTGGGAGTGTAAGATGCAGACCTCTTTCTTTTACAAGCAAAATTTCAGCAAGAAGTGAAATTAGAAATGAAAATTGTGAAAATGAATTGATTCTTGATAGTTTCAATGGAAGTTGAAAAGAAAAATGACTAAGGTCTGGGGTGGCAGATTATGTCATTTTCTTGATCACATTAGATCACATACTCTTGTGATGATGATTATACACTGCTAATTGTGACCAAAATCTTTGTTGAACACGTTGAGCTACATCACGAAAGCCATTGAAAATTCACCACCGGAAGGATGGTTGTTGCAAATGACAGATTCCATCAGCTTACCAAGAGATCGAGCTTTCCTCCAAAATGAGCATCCACTTTGTGGAAAAGCTCAACACGATCTTGACGGTTTACCCATGTCACATACACAGCCTTCCACTTTCCAGCCTGCAGCTCTCCAAGTTTCCAAGCTCTTTTTGGAGATCAGTATCAGATTTTGTGCACATGTACACTGAAGCTCCCAATCCCACCAGATCTTCAACAACTCCCAGCATGGACAACAACAATTACCAGAAGAATTATTACATTAGAGTTATGCGTGAAGTCAGCAACTATCTGAGGATAAGTCTATTGTGACAAGGACACATTTTTTGTTTGTGATGAAATTTTATTTATATCAGATGTTGGTCGGAGACTGGTTGTTGCACAGAAAGAGGAGGTTGGAGGAAAAGGAACCGTCTGATCAAAACTCCCTGGGAGATTTGACAATTAACAACAGAAAGGGAGAAAAGAATCAAGAAGAACTAGAGAAGCTTAATTTGAGAGAAGATCTTGTACCCAATCCCGACAGTGACAAGATCATTTTTCCCTTGCAAACTCCATCTCTCTGCAGGTAATGGCACACCAAAGCTCCCCCATGTTTAAAAGTTTTGTGTTGTCACTCGTGTGTCTCTGTTTTCTGTCTTGAAGTTCTGAAGCTCTCTGTTATGGGTATTATTAGGGGTTTATGTAACATGTCACTAGGGCATGCTATGTGAGAGCTTTGGAACATTCATAACATGAAAAGTTTTGAGTGCAAATTGTGCTCGGCTATCACGCAATTTGTTTTTATGAAAATATGAATGGGGGGATTTATAACATTTTCCTAGCCTCACCCAAATAATCCAGGAAATCTCAAAACTCCCAGGAATGGCCTGAGGAAAATGCTTCCTTCCAATCAAAGCACTTTTTTTAATGAGTTTTTTTTTTGAAGTCCGCTACAAAAGCTGAAGATGTCTGGAAATTGAAGAGGGTTTTGCAAGGGGAAACTCTGCTCAGGGAGGTTCATGAAAACCAGAGTTGCTTGCTTGCTGCTTGCGTTTTTTTTTTTTGCATAC
>Ga0209208_10003180_pt1 | contig 23636 bp, 13 predicted proteins | sample S1TSphfallax_3_FD_187694 | JGI IMG/M metagenome (GOLD analysis project Ga0209208, IMG submission 187694) | Host-associated microbial communities from peat moss isolated from Minnesota, USA - S1T2_Fd - Sphagnum fallax MG (SPAdes) (version 2) | ecosystem: Host-associated > Plants > Peat moss >...
CTTTGGCCAAGTGTGGAGGTGAAGCCCAACACTCCCAAAGTTGGGGACTTTGAAGCGTAGATATCGAAAATGGCCTCGCATTGGCCATTTGGACATCTGTATCCCAAGTTATGGGCAAAAGAAGGGCCGGGAGTCAAAGTGGCAGTTTGACTCCCGACCACTAAAAGTCGGGAATCGACCTCTTCCCGACCTCCGAATTGAGAGTGCGATACGTCGTTGGAAAGATCTCAACGAGGGCTACAACTTTGGTTGAGACCTTGTCGCGATCAGACTTCGCAGTCAGGAGTTATGAGCTCCCAAAGTCCCGGGACTCCAACCGGGACAGTTTCGGGACAATTTCAGGACTCCAACTTGGGAGTCCCGGGAAAAAGAGCCATTTAGATGTAGCCTCGGTAGAGCGTTGCAGAGAATACTATATGGGGGAAGGTGGTGGCTTCCCCCGAGTCCGGGCCGTGGTGAGTCTTGTGAGCCAAAGTGCCCGTGGCTAGTCCTAACACCCAAGGGTGTCTCGGAAATGTGAACTAACCACTTTGTGGTTTGTTTTGATGCAGATTCAAGCTTGATCTACTAAACCTTCTTCCTAGTCTAATCTCGGGACTTCTAGCACGCCCCTCTAACCCTTTCTAGTGCTGGAAGTCGGGAGCGCCCTTCCGAGTCCCAATTGTGCAACTTTACATAGGTGAACCTTCAAGTGGGTTCACCCCGGGACTTGGGAGTGCGTCAAAAGTGATGTAAGTTAAAACAAGTGTTAACAAAAAAATGAATGCATTAACTTTTTGTGGCTATTAAACAATATGAAAACTAAATGTAAAACCATGCCTCTCAAAAGAAAAAACCAATTGTGGACTAAACTAGCTTGCTAAAACACAAAATATTAAACTCATATGAATCATACTTGGTGATTGCTCTTGGTTGTTACACAAACCAAATGCATGACAAGCAACGAGTGCTATTCATTTCTATAGTCTTTGAGTCATCAACAATTTTTTTCATGGACACATTATAAATAAATCTTGTTGAAAGATGAATTAAGCAATGAAATTTTCTTTTGTCATTCCATATGAAATAATATTTTTGTGTATTTTTTCTTTTCAACAACCTTGACAAGCATGAAGTCAACAACAACAAAGAAAACACGTAGGTATCAAATGCAATGCTTCAAATATCATGACATAAATTCTAGCCAACAAAAGGAAGAAGATTGAGACATTTTCCTTAGATTGACATGTTGGATTGCAAGTGAGAGCTATAATTACAAGTAGATAAGAATAAAACATGGCATGTTATTGGTGATCTTTATGCCAAAAACAATTGCTTTTGCTACAAAAATAAAGGCTTACCTTATCATTCTATAGAACCAATTTCTACAAGATTCTCGATAACCAAACAAGAATTGTTTGTTGGAGTTATATCATGGGCATTTGAAATGGTCTAAAACCTAAAGATATTATCTTGGTACACATTTCACAATTCAATTCTTTTGTTCGTGTTCAAATTTCCATGTTAAACATTCCTTGTCTAACACAAAGCTCTTTTACACCTTGAAATAGGGCATTTGTTTTATTTGCACTACTAAAGGTGCATTTTCTAAATAATATTCTAAACCCATTCAAAGGAACATCCTATCATTGGTCTAACTTGTTGATTGTGCACAAAAGCCTCCTTTAGAAATATATCACCTTTTATTATGATCCTTTAAACATACTTAGGCTTCAAGCACAATGGATGGTGTAAAAAAAAATGGATATTCTAAAATATGTACAAGTAAGTTACATGTAGGTCTAGATTTTTTGTGAATTTGGATTCTCCACCATCTATAAACACAAAAAGGACTTTGGCTTCACATGCATAATGACATTACTCCATAGAAATTATGTGCATAACTTGAAAGCTAAGGAAATAGTTGGAGTTTGCTTGCACACAAAAAAGATGCAACTTGCAATTTGACATCAACTTTAAAAGGTTTTTTTTTCCATGGAAGGAATTTTTTTGTTTGATTACACACTTTTTCAAATAACACCACCTTGATAAAAAAAAAACAAAGAAGAAGAAAAAACTTTAAACCTTAAACAACTTAAAAAGGATTTGAACCCTTGTCACCAAAAAAAGGCAAGGTAAGGAAAGATTATCCTTATTCCATTTAAGCTACCTTTAGTCATGATTAAATAAACATTATCATAACTTTTGGCATTTCTCTGCCCACAAATTCAACAACCTTACCTAAGTAATATAATACATGATTGTTTCCTATTTCTCCCCAAAACCACTAGCTTATTTCACTCATGGACCTTGAAGTAGAAAGAAAACATCATAACACAAACTAGCCAACTATTACACATAGGTTATTATGGACTTCCATGTTTTTCTCATGTACACATGTGATTTCACATGATTCATCAATTGCCATCGCTACACACCATTTATTCAAAGATAAAATGCATTCTCACATTCACATTAAATTCATAATTAATTATAGAAAGTCGTCCATTCACATTTTTCTCCATTTTACTGGTTTTTTGTTGCCTACCAAAAAAACCCCCCAAAATCGCAACCACTACCCACCAAAATTATATTTACCATCAAACCAAATTAAAAAATCCACCTAAAGAGATTTTTTAAAAACCTTTTAATGTTACATGCCAATTTTTTTAAAAAACCATTATGTAATCAAATCCTCCATAAATATACAAAAAAATCATTTGATTTTGACCCTACATTGCCATGTAAATAAAGAGACCTAAACATTGTTCTAATAAGAAGTTGGTTATGGTGCATATAATCAAATGAAGAATCTTTTTGTCGTCACACCCCAACCTTGGAATTGACAAGCTCCCAAGCTCTTTAATGGACTCAAATGTGAGAAGAGTAAACTGAAAATAGTGGAAGAGTAAAGAGTCGTAACACGTTCCTTGGTTCATAGCACTTTGGGGGTAGAGGGGCATGCTAGAGCTTTGGGATGGGACTAGGAAGAGTGACAAGCATCAACTATTCACACGGACCTGCACAAAACTAAACACAAGGTGGTTAGTGCATAGTTGGAACACTTTTGGTGCTAAGACAAGCCATGAGCAAATTTGGACTCACAAGACTCATCGTGGCCCAAACTTGGGGGAAGCCACCACCTTCCCCCTTATAGTATACTCTGTGTCTCTCCATGAGGCCCACATCCAAATGACTTTTTGTCTCGAGACTCCCAAATGGGAGTCCCAAAATTGCCAAAGTTGGGACTCCCGCGACTTTGGGGCCCCATAACTTTGTGTGCAGAGCTCCGATTGAAATGAGGTCTGAAGCAAAGTCATATTCCTCATCAAGAGCTTTCTAATGATATGTCGCACGCCACTTTCACACAAGGAAATCGGGTCAATTCCCAACTTTTAATGATTTGGAGTCAAACTGCCAATTCAACTCCCGACCCTTCTTTTGGCCATAATTTGTGTTTCAGATGTCCAAATGGGTCATGTGAGCCCATTTTAGACATTTACGTTTCAATAGCTTTCCAATAGTATAAAGAACTCTTCAATCTATTACGTTTTGACCCTTGCGATTGCTCTCTGAACATTCGAAAGTCCATTGAAATTCCAACTCCCAAGGTGGAAGCTCCTTTGGGAGTGTGAGGGTTCATTCCCTCACACTTTCTTTCACTCTTCGACTTCTTTTCTTGACCGGCAACCTTGCAAGCCCTTACCTTGGTCACGAGCCCAAGGCCAGGGTTACGACAGGAACAATGTTACCCATTGTAGTTCAAACTTTACTTACACCCCAAACATGGTCAAATAATAAGACAAAAAGTTAAATCACAAGATAAAAAATGATTAAATATAAGGTTTAGTTGAATCATGGAATGTCTCATCATGTCAAAAACATTGATGACTAAATTAAATCAAATGTGAAACAAATAGATGGTAAACACCATAAAAATGAACATTTTACATCAAAGGTGTATGCTTTCTTTTAATGTCACCATTCAAAGCTCAACATAAATTGCAATACAATATTGGTTTTTAACTATAAATTAACCCTTGATGCATTCACCTACTAGTTAGTTATAAACCCACATATGAAGGTCCACATTAATTAATTGTTCACCCCATAGCACAATTAATGGTCATTCTAATTACAAATATATATACATAAAGGAAAGTTTCAAATGATTAGAATTCCTAAGTATACATCCATACAACAAGGTCCAAATGAGTAGTAAGGTGATTTTAAAGTTTTATTTATTTATTATGGCTAGGTTTGAAAAATTGTGTTCATCCTCCACACTACAAAACACCATAACCATGCACAATTTGACTAATTTAAATTAAGCTATTTGTTTCAAAATGGTGCTTAAGGCTATGGGCAAAGTAATTATCCATCGATGAAAATATGTTTTTGATCTTGTCCATTAAATTCAATCCATTTAGAGTTTGAATAAATAGGTTTGTGTGATGTGCCATGTAGTGCACACCATTCACAAATGGAACATATTTCTACATGAGTTGAATGGTGAAATTAAATTTACAACCTTGAAAAATAATCATTCCATTCACTTTGAAATAAGTAAACTTGTTTGCCACATCCATCTCATTCATGACTTCAAATTCAATAATAATCCATGTAATCATTGATGTTAAAATGTTAAAGATTATTTTATCCATAACCCTTGGGTCAAAGTATGGTTGGGGTACCAAAAAGGATCATTTTTAAAATATCTAATGAACCCCCTCACTTAATACATGTTGTAATTTAATGGCACATTCATATTGAAAGTTCGATTTTCTCATCGATAGATACATTATTAAGGTATTCATCTGCATAAGATGTCAAATTCAAACAAGTTTTTGGATTTTTATCAAGTCCTAGAAAAAATCTATGATTTTATTTCTTCAAAAAAAAGTTCAAGGACTCATAAGAAATGTCTAAACGAATTTTTTTTGGCCCAAGATTCTTATCACAAACACCTTAGGTACTAATGTACGTAAAATGTATGAATGTGACAAAAACCAAGTGCCCTATTGTAATGTAAAAAGTTTCAAAAAATGATTTTTTTGGGATTTTGGGCCATTCATAGAACATGGCCCACATTGGATAAATTTTATTATTTTTACTTTCATAAGTGAATTTGTTTTATATTCTAGATGCTTATATAAAATTTGGAACAAAACTATTTCATTTAACATGAGAAAAAAAAAGGAAATTTAAGATAGGTCATAAGGAAAATGAAGAAAAAGGTGAATTTGAATGTTTTAGAAGTGAATCCTTAGTATTCCAAAGGGGGTACCCCAATCATGCTTTGACCCCCTTTCCATGTTAAGCAAAATTGAAACCCTCTTCAACCTAGTTTGTAAACATGCATCCTTCCCAATAGCTTTCGGTGGCATTGAATTCATATTGATAATCACCATATTTTTGACAACCTATTTAAAGAGTTGGGTCTTTGTAGTTTCAATCATGACTGTTAGGTTTATGGCAACCAATGTCCTTTCCTTTTTAAAGCCTTAACATGATCCAATAACACCTTTCTTTTTCAACAACACTTTGAACTTACATACGATCTTTTATTGCCCCCGACACATGCATGTCTTTTTCTTTTTGAACAACTCATTAATCAACAAATGGTTCGATTTCGATATTCCATTTCAAAGCGTTTACATCATCACACCTTTTCCAACGTGTTTTTTGATGGGATACTTGAAGCCCATTGTGCTCAAATTTTATCATGTTTCAGGCTTGGGGTAGGCATTTGGTTTATAGTTCGACCAATTTTCACAATTTTTTGATTATCTTTCCTAGTTTTTTCCACAATGCTTTGATGTGTGTGCACACATCCCATTGACCTTATGGGTATCCACCTTTTATGTTGCACTCATAGCAATGAACGTACATGGACCCATGATGCCATTGCGTGAATATTGATTTCCACGTGGGACAAAAATAATTACATGCGTTTTACTCAACCACACTCAACTGCTTTCATCCTTGAATTGACATTGTGCTCACCAAATATGAAATTTGAACCTTAGTTAATGTTGTCATAACTAACCCAATGTGTGCGAATTTACTTCCCCAATCTTGCACAATTTAAATATTTGTTACTTTCAATGCAACTCAAGCCAAAAAAAGGAGTTATTGCAATTAGCACCCCGCTGATCAAATTCCTCCTTGTAACAATTGAGGTATTTGGATGTTTACACAAATATGTTTATGTGTTTTTACATGATTGTGCCAATGCTATTTGAAGCTCCAAAGGGTTAAAAACCTTGTTATTTTTGTTTTGATTACTTTTTTGCTTCAAAAAATTTCAATTATATTGCAAAGGATGCAAGTATCCTCCATCTTAAGTTGGGCGATAGCAATAGGCCTAGCTATTTCCTGACTTCCACCTATTCAAGACACCCTCCATTGCCACAATTGACCTATGACAAGCGATCGGTTGTTGAGATGGAGAGATTTTGATATCTAGTTTGTGTTAACTTAAAATCCTTTAAATTCTCCTTTTTTTCCCCTAGTACCTTTGTACATTTTCTGAATCAGTGGAGTGTTTATAAATAAAGTTTTGCAAGGTTTTGATGATCTCATTGCAGATGCTTGAAGATGGGATCCCATCTTCATGTTGAATAGTTTTCCACATTAAGCCCTGAATGTCAAGAAAAGCCAAATATACACTGAAAAGTGGACCAAATTGGTTCACCCTGACATTTAAGGGCTCATCAGTCTCCTCATGGATGCTTGAAAATCTCATCTTTATAGTGCAATCTCTGCTCAATGGAATTTGGAATAATCAAGCAATTAGCTTGGGGATGAGAAATTTTGCAAACTAGGAAATGAGGATGGAGGGTCATGGCAAAAGACATGCAATTGATCGCATATCTGATCCATCTGCAAGCTGATAATCTTGCACCATAGTAAACCATAGGGAGTGTGCTGCCCATAGGTGAGCACACCATACAACTCAACACGATAGCTCAGAAGTTATATATGACATATTCTGCTGCCTGCTCATAGTTACACTGTTCATTGCTTATAATCAAATACATGGAACTGGCTGCAGAAGGCATAATTGGTGCTCCCATATGCTCAACTATGTCCAGTAACCAGCTTGAGGGTGCAGGTTACTGGAATAGTCTTGGTGCTGAGACACCCTGACTAATTCCCAGTAACCAATGCCATATGGCTGGTTACCTAGTCCATATTTGTTATTCCAAGCATTATTCTCAGAAGAAAACACAGAATTGGAGTACAGGTGATCAACAGTTCAACTAAGTACAACTTTTCTGTTCTCAATCTCTTGAATGATGGATTGATGGTAAATTAGAATGTCCACAAAGTGTCATGAATTGGTATTTCTGAGTTTCCCAGTGCAATTGCACAATGCAACTCAACATACCTCATGCTGTACTGCTCAATCAATGCAAAAAATATGGCTACTTTCTACATACCTCATGAAAGCTGTTGACAACCCTGATTGCCACAGAATAATAGCCTAAGTTTGAGACAAGAAAAAAGAAGAGTTCCCATTGCTCTGAAATAAACAGAGGTGGACTTCTAACAGGTGATTCCCACACACATCAAGCCCTAAATAGACCATTTCTCAACAACTTGAAAACTGAAAAGTAGGATTGGTTGAACCACACACCACCACAATATGTGCATTTGCAGTTCCAACATTCCAACCCTGAATTAGACTCAAAGTGGGCACAATGCCATTAAGCTATCCACTAAAATTCCTTGCAATGGATAAATTCTATAAAACAATTTTCACAAATTATCACCACCATCCCCCTCCTCTCCCCCTTGCCATGAAAAAAAGAACTGGTTTCATCACTAAGGTAATATATCAATCTAATGGTTACTGACAGTCTAAGAGATACCTGAAGCTCCAGTTGTAAGGAACAACAGACACGCGATACTGGGGTTGTTTCCCTGGCCTGATCTTCAAGCATTCATCCAAACCAGGACTGCACTGATCAGGGGGAAGGTGCAACACTACCCACTTCATCAATGATGTAGCATCATAAGAGAAGTCACGTGCATACCAATGTAGAATTTTTGGAATAAGAACATGTTTTTGTCTGCTCACTCCCACTGATGCAACCAGGAAGTCCTGGCAAGCTGCCTCCAACTCTGCTTTGATGTTGGTAGAGGTATAGATTCGTACCTGCCAAAAGAAAAAAACCCATTAAAGTCCATTTGATCCTGACCAATGACAAAAGCAGAACACACAGCATATGTTGTGTTGATGGCTTAACAAGTGCAAAGATTTCAGAGAGGAGAGTTGGAAGAAACAAAAAAGAGAGCCAGAATACAACTCCCACACAAGATGAAGATAGAAAGGCTGGGGCCAGAGGACCTACTGCAGGGCTTGATCGAGTACCACACGCGAGTGCAAAGCTTATGAGAGGCTCAGCTTGCTCTAGGACTGATGCCAGCCTCTCATCATTTTTCTTGTACTTGTGCACAGGTAGCAGGCTTGACTGCACATATTGTCACCACCATTAGAATCTTAAGCAGTTGACAACCACAACTGAAGCTGCAACATCTGCAGCCTGGAGCGTGCATGTAAATAAGTTTCAGCTCTAGCATTGGGAAAGAACAAACCAAGACAGCAGACAGGAGAGAGGAGCAGCTGTTAGTACCAAAGATGGGCGGTAGGAATTTGCCCTCAAAATGGAGTGCTCGATAGCAAGAGGGCTGTATTGATAATCCCCAACAATGTATGTTGCCTGAAACCCCCCCATGATAAACACTCATCTGAGCAAAACATTCTAGAGAAATATCAGCTGAATTGGAGATGACAGTGACATAACTGCTTAGCCACCTTCCCATGGCCATTCTTTTCAAAACACAGGTGTAGAGAGCACACCTTATTCATGAGAGATGTGCGTTTAGAGTGGTTCTTTGGTGCACCATAGACCAGATAAGCCTGTCAAATTAAAAATTTGCATTCAGCAGAGCATATACAAAAAAGGAAAAGTAGCACATCCACAGTTGCTATGGAAAAGGAAACCCTTAGTTTATGCATTTCTTTTGCAGTTCAGTGTCTAGAATGGTTCCTCATATGCAGATAACTACATGGAAGGAATCCAAGAATACATGCAGCAAAAGGCTGTTGTAGATATTAATCCAGAAGGCCATGCGTTGCTCATGATTCAACTTTTTTGGCTCAACATGCTTCAAGGCACCCACCAGCTCCCTGTACCAGCCATTCTCCAGCTGTTAGCTGCAGGATTGCACAATGCAACTGTTTAAACAGGGACTATATCTCCAGCCAGGGACTACCAGTGTCACATCACATCACCACAACCCTTATTGTCAAGAGTACAATGCAATCAAAAGTAGGCATTCCTTAAAAACTTGCCACATGAAAAAAGGAAAAGGGATCTTAGTGACAGGAAGTGAAAGAAGAATGACAATAAGGGAGGCCACCAGTCAACATACAAGAGATGTTCTGTAGTTGCTGAATTGTGTGTGTACTTAAGAGGCATACTATATGAGGAAGCTCACCTTAAACGCTTCAACAGAGCACTAGACTCCTTCAAAGTTTCATGTGATGGTACCGTTGTCACCTCCAACATTGAAGCATAAGCCCCAGTTTCCCAGGTATTATTCTCCTCCCTGACTCCATAAGGATCAAATGCCAAATTATTCCTTCTAGTCTCCAAGGTTGTATTGACAGCTGCAGCCTCCTGAAATTGCCACTATGACACTTCAGTGGACTCTTTGGATGCCTAAGTTCATATGATTAAATTGCTGAGGATGACAACTCCCTATGAGACTATGAAGAGTCCTCTTGAGAGGATCATACTGTCACCTAAGACCAAGGTCAGGTCATAAATAATCTTTATGCAGCAGTGTTATGGGTCCTGGAATGAAAACCTGAAGATTCCGATTGTCCAGCCTTTGCTCAGATCCAAAGTCATTCGATGATGTATGTGACAGGCCTTTCAAGGATAGGGAAGTAGCAGATTGTTGATAGAGAGAGGACAACACCCGCAACAACTCTTCTGACAGCTCATTTGGAGGACTGCTGACCTGTATTATGTCTTTATCTGTGCAGTAGACCTCTGGGAGTGGAAATGCTGGTCCTGGTGATGCCTATACTCAATGAAAGACTTGCTCAGTTTCTGCTAAAAAGAATGTTTTCTTTTCATCACTACCAAGCCCCACTGCATTTCTGATGCTCCTGTCTTCCTCTTCCCTGACTTCTAACCAATGTGCCAATATGGCAATGACACACAATATTCCCTTGGACACTTTCTCTGTATGGCTGGCTTTACTCCCTCATACAATGTATCCAAAATAATAGGAAAGGGAATGAACCTCAATTTGGAAGACTTTGCGGTCAGACTCCAAAAATTCATTAAGTACACCATAACTGGTTCGTGCACGCCGAAGCTTTGATGGTGCTCTAATTTGCCTGCCCTCTTTCAATGCACTTCCCACATCTGGCACATTTCTCACTTCCTGCAATTCAGCATAATACCAGTCCTTGAAACTCTCTTGCTCTCTTGCTCAAAAACTCCTGACAAAACACCTAATCACAAATATGCACAGAATAAAGAAACTTGAAGCTGCAGAATTATGAATCTCATTGCCCCTGTACTTGGTTTGGAATGAGCAAGGGCAAAGGCTTGTTTGGAAGAAACTAGTAGGACCTTTTTGATGGAGAGGACCATTTTCTCCTGTTCATTTTCCAAAAGAGGCAACCCATCAAATGACTCAGGATTACTCCTGGTCATTACCAGAGTTAATCTCTCTGCAGCAGCATAAGATCCTGTTCCTCCCATTTCAAGCTTATCCTTTTCAATGAGTTCTCCAAAGCTAGGACCACCATTTGCAGCACCATTCAGAGTGAGAGAGACCATCCGGTCTTCTGGGAGCTTTTGAATTAGATGACTCTTCAGGCGTGAGGTAATATGAAACTGCGCACAACAAAAGATGAGCACTTATTATTCATCTGTTCACTTCCTTGTTTCACAGCAGTAGTCAATAATCAAGAGGTATCAGATGAAGGAGTACAACTGTAACTCACCTTAGAAAAGCAGGACTGACAGAAGAATTCGTTGCAATTCTTGCAAAGAAGCACTGGTGGATGAGGGAGCTTGCCTCTTGCAGCACAAACTGCACATCTACCCACCCAACCATAAGAGTCAGACTGATTCTGCCTGGAAAATTCCACTGTTGCCACATTTACAAAGGAAAAAAAGATCTCTTTAATTGCTTCTCAAGCACATGACATAAAAAGAAAACCAATGATGACATCAGTGCTCAAGTGGAAGAATAGTGACAACAATAGCAATGGAAAATGTACAGTACCTCTCAGGGACATCTGAGTGCTGCCGGATCAGCTGCAATCCTTCCACACCTGTACGTGCAACATGACATGCTCATAAAGACTCTGTCGTCATCACTAACATAAAAAAAGTACAAAGAAGAATGACACAAAGTATGTATGAAGCATGGTCAAGTCTATGCATTTATATCTACTGCCTTCTTTCTGAAGGTGACCCCTTTCTAATTGCCATAACAGGTGCAACAGGTCACCCATTCTTCTGACATGGACTCAGAGGCCTCTAGGTTCCTACAACTTTGGATTGGGTTTACCTAGTGAAGCCCATTCCTTGTTGGGTTTGCTATTCTGTAATATCTACCATAACCTGATAGTGAAATGAAACCACAAACACTTGCAGGATGGTACTGGCACTAGCCTATTACCTTGATACTATAAGAATAAATTTAACCAGCAAAGTGCAGGATAAGCTGTTGCAGAGGTAGGGAGGAAATAGGGACACACACCTTGCACATGATCTACCCCAAATTTTTTAACCTCTTGGCTGGCCAACTCCATCTACAACACAACAAACAGCTGAATATCCATTACACCCAGAGAACACACCAACAATAGCTTCATAAATATTGAGGACTCCTCCATACTTAAGATTAAGTACCCAAATAAGATTGAGGAATGACAAAATAATAAATTTATGGAGATTTCAAACTGACTTACATATCAGTGAACAGGAAAATAAAAGGAAAGAGGAGACAGAACACTAGAAAACACAGGAGCACTACGAAAATAGTAACAATACACATGCATGTATGTCATACTTTGAACTACATACTGCATTTCTGTAACAAGACTGGCACTAGGAGGAAGAGTAAGCCATAAATGATGCCTCACTCAACAAAAATAAAAGAGATGACCGAGGAAACCAAGAAAAAAGGGGAAGACAAGGAGAGAACCTAAAAAAGAGAACCAAATAGGGAAAGAGGAAGAGAAGAGAGAAACAACACAGAGAAGTTAGGAGCATCTTCTCACAACCAAGTGGGCTTTCAAAGCTCCCCACTCAGGATCCAGAAGCCCTTGAACTTATCATTTTGAAGATTTCAAAGGAAGAACACCAAACAAATATCTCTTTGTTGAGAAAACCTCTGGTACATTTAAATAGAACCTTCAAAATTGTGACCTGTTCTTTCAGATGGGTAATTAAGCTCACCGTTTGAGCTAAAAAGCCCTAAAACCTATAAATATGACTATTGACTCCTGCAAATTTGGCAGAACCGAAATGATTCAAATCCGCATCAGACACAGAAATCATGTTAGTACCTACATATTCTGGCTGACAACACTTCAATGATTAGCACTTTAAATCTTTGGTTATTGCCATGTATGAGAATTTGTAAAAGAAGCCATTATAACTATACTTAAGCTCACAATATGATTCAGTGGCTACCTACGTATCCAATTAATAGTCACCACTAATACCTGTCTAGATACATGAAGTTGGAGAAATCAGGGATATCAGGAACTAAAAGACAATCTACAATTGTTCTTACCAAGGAACTTAAAATGAAAAACTAGACAAGGGTTGGGCTTTCTGGATTGAACTCATATATGCAGAGATAGAAGTTAGCTAAAAAGACTGCACAACTAGTATCCACTGGGATACCCACTGACTACTCAAAAAGACTGACTGACAAGAAGGTGATTAACAAGTCATCTGTCCTGAAATCTGCCAAGAAGATAAATCTGAAGGTTCTACTACCCTAAAGAGACTCCAAAAATCAAAGTTAGTTGAAGTTAACGTCTGTCTGAACAAAAAAACCCTGAAACAATGGGCATTGACCACTAAATGTAGAAAGCTAAATATACACTGAAGAGCAGACTAAATTGGTCTGCCCTGACATTTAGGGGTTAAACATCCTACCACAAAATTTAGTCACAAGAACTTACACTCTAGCTTTCAGATCTGAAAGGCTAATCTCAGTATAAAATATTGAGAAATCAAAGGATGAGGACAAAAGGGGGAAAGAATTGCCAGCATTAGATCTTGACAAATTCAAGAACTTGATGACTTTAACTTCCCCCCCCGGCAGTATCTACATATCCACCTATTCTAAAAGTGCAGCCTTCTGCAACTTGACAACCCAAAGGTCACTGACAACAGGAGAGCTTTATACAAGCAGCTGAAAACTTCTGTGAGAGTAGTAGGAACTTTCTGCGTTTATAAAGCCTCAGCTTTACAAGGTTTCTATGGAACTTCTGACCTGCACAAAGGAAAGGAAGAAACCACTACAGGTCCAGTTCAGAATTAACAAGATGTTAAAATTGTGTCTGATCTCTATTGTGCTTTGAGGAAATAGATATGGACATCAAGAGAAAGAGAATGAAAGTACTTCAGCTTCAAAGAACTCCACTTCAATGTCACTGGGGTCACTATCATCAGTCCCTCTTGAAGAGAGATCGCCATTCTCCACCACAAGCTCTTTGCCTGTATTTGGGTCAACAATTGGTGGCTGCTTCACAGATGCCTTCAGTTTTCTGCGGCCCTCTGATTCCCGTGCACATATCTAATCATTGACAACACTTGGCACAAGTCAAACCTACTCTCCCTTCAGCATAATAGAGAACCTGATAATAGCACAGAGTATTGGTCCTTGCAATCCCTACCCTATCATAGCACAATTCTAGAAACAAAAGATGCTTATGCAGGGGACTGAGCAGCAAGAACTAAGGCACAAAAAGATGGTGTTCAAAGATAGACTTATCCAAGAGTTTGGGAGAGTTACACACCTCATCAAAAGTGAGGTCAAACCATTCATCCATCCAGCAAAATGCATTACGATGAGTGAGAAATACAACCTGCATCACCAGCACCAAAATGCAGAGTTAGAGCAATAAGAGGATTTACAAGTGGATGCTCCATTCCTCTAGCACAAGTGCTGATGCCCATGGGTCATCTTTGGGTATCTGTGTAATAAAAGTGGAGTACCTGACGGATACCACTTAACATGAGTTTTTCTGCACGACTCTGAACTCCCCAATAGCTGCAACACAGAGAATGTTGCCAAATGAAATTCCTCTAAAAGTTAGATCAATCATTGGTATGCACCTAGTCGGAAGGAAAGCACCCAACCCCAAATGCTGAATTTTGTGTTAAAAAGGATATCAAGAAGAAGAAATTAGCTCACACTTCATTGCAACATGCCAAAATATACATTACATCTCAAAACACATGGCTTGTTGCACAAACATGTGGTCCAAAGGGTAAAGGAGGATTCAAGGATGTAATCCCTACTTGGCTTCCACTTTTACCAGCTTGTAAGCACACATGACTGGCGCAACACTACCACGCCACTCCTTTGTTAGAGGTCCCCTCCTGTGCCACCCAAAGATTCACCCCAGGTAAACCAACATCTCTGGGCAGATAATAACAGAAGGCAGCCAGTAAGACATGTCAGCCAGGTGGACACAAATCCCTTCAATTATCTTCTGAAGCAGTTCCCTGATGAATTAGCACCAAAAATCAGAAGCACAAGCCTAAGTGGCACAGCAATATGTCCATGGATACCAAAAGTATCCCACAATAGCAGGGTGACAAGAGCTGACACTGACCTGGTCTTCTTGGAACTGAAGAGTGTTGGATCAAGTTCTGCTTGATAATCTCGTTTTGGAATCTGCTAGTTAGGAATGTGTGCACGGCACGTTGTCAGATCAGAATTGCACACAGATCACTCTACGGTCAAAAAAGTGATGCTCAGACATCTTACAGTTATTTCCTTACGACAGGACATTAAATCCTACTGAGATTTCTCAGCAACTCAGGTAAAGGTTGTCCAGAGGATTTTGTTTAAATAGACAGCAAACCATACCTTCTAAGCAGCAAAGAAAGTGACTTTTCTATTATTACTTTCCAAATCTTCAGATTTAAATCCTCGTTGCACAAGATTGGATGGCAAGAGAGACCAACCGGATCAAAAGCGATGTCAACCATGTCAACTTTGCGAATGGCAAGTTCAGTTTCAGTGAGGTTGTGGATATTATCTATTGTCCCATTGTCATTCTCATGCATAGTAAACATTTCTATCTTCAACTGTTCCACCACCACCCATAAGTGCAAAACAAATATTATTCACACTTGAAATGTACCAGCAGCTTTTCAATTCCAACCAAATCAGGAGATGCACGAACTGTACAACTTGCTTTCTGAACGATGCATTATCTGGTGAAGAACAATGCGAGGTGCTCCAACAAACCTTGTGGAAGAAGGGAATTGTGATGATAGTCCGGATAAATGGGTATGTCATCCATGTCTTCTCGTCAATCACTAATGCATTTGATGGGACCAGACGTACCACCTGTGTAGTCATCTTTCATTAGTAGCGCCTAAACCTCATCTACTGAGGTTGGCAAGAAGAGCTGTCACAAATAGGCCACTAAATATTGTCTAGAGTAGAACATGAGAAGAAAAAACTGTATTTCTGCTTGTACTTAGCTTCCTTGACCATAGACTATGAAGGAATGTGCTTGCACATACCCAGTCTGGCAGGCGGTCTCCAAGCCGGTAGAGGCTGTGCGTGTAGATGCCCTCTCCCCAAACTTCATGCTCATATGGTACACTAGAGAGTAGCTGTGCTCAGTGCATACCATATACACAAAATACACTCAAAGTCAGAGTCTGTATGTCTGGAATTGTTTGTACATTTTGAGGAAGGCCATTCAAAAATGACATTGCATGATGGGTTAACAGAATACCTGGCCTCCCTGGCCCTCTTTGGTGTTGTCCTCATTTGTCTTCCAATTTGCATATCTCTGACCTCTCTTGAACTCTTCAACTGCAATGGCCCAGCAGTCATGTCTAGTAAGTAACTCAAATCATGACTCCAATCAGGGAAAAAGAAAAGCAGCACAGTTCCACAATCGAGAGAAAGAGGAAAACAAAAACAAATACACTGGATGTGAGCAAGCACCTGTCATTGGAAGCACCACTCGAATTTCAGTAATGTGCACCATTCTGATCTCCTTTGGTATAAAAGTGGTTATTATGATCTTATCTGCAGGAAGAGAATGATAACTTTTTGAGCTGTGGTTAAAGGAAGCTCAAAGCTATGGAGATACCTCATTGATCACTTCCGGAAGCAACCAAAGGAGACCAGCATCAGGTGTATTCACCAAGACTGCTTCCACCTCCTAAAGAAGCTCAATTTCTTGTGCATGAACCTAACCTTAGTTGTGCCATGGGTCTAGTATTGCAGGGATATGATGCAGGCGTTTCACCAACTTGTCTGCAATTGTGATATTTCTTCATGCCAGATGCTCGCACTTATTGAAGGAGGGAAGCAAGCTAAATAAGCTCATCATAAAAGCAGATCCAGAGTGTATTCTCTGCAGGAGAACGATTCTTTTTTAGCAATCCAAGATTTCTCAATCGTCAAATAAACTGCAAACCTTATGTCCGATGAATGTGCATCGTAGAAAAACACAAAAATTTGAATTTCAAAAAAAAAAAAAAAACCCGCGATCGTCATCATTACCGGAAACATCACCACGGCGGAGCAACACAGAAAAGAAATTAATATCGTGCCACGGCTCTTCTTCCAACAACAACTGCGAGAAACCAATCTCTATTTTCTACTAACAACAAACAACAAAAATGGCCAAGTATGTCCCGTATAACGTCTCTCCCTTCGACAAAAGAAGAGAGAGAGAGAGGAGAAGAAAAAGAAGAAGAAAGGCACAAGAAGGCGCGAACACAAAATTGGTACCAAAAAAACAATAGATCAGCTCAAGCTTGCTGCTTGCTTCCGCTCGGAAAAAAACAATAATAAAAAATGAGAACAGGCAGGCAGGCAGGCTAGCTGGCTTGTTTCTATAGAAGCATTCCAAGAGCTGCTTCTACAAACCTCAACCTAAACTAAATCCAAAACCCAGGAGCAACAACTACACAAAGCAATTCAACCTAAGGCCAGTCAGCCAGACGAAGTAAGTAATTACCTGAGAAAATCTCGTCGAAAACAGAGCTCGAGGAATAGGCGAATTGAGGAGATATGCGAGCGCATCTTCGCTCCGCTCCCAAAGCACCTTCCTTTCTACGACAAGGAACATGGCCGCCCCGCGCGGCGGCGGCTGTTGCAAGAAAGAAAGAAGAAACCAATTTAAGAAAAAGAGCATCGTCGAAGGAAAGGAACGAAGCAAGCGGATCGAATAACTTACGGAATCCGGCACCAAAGTGCAAATTCCACAGACGGTTAAAGAAAGACCGGGGGTTGGCAGACGACACGGAGATCACAAGAATTAGGGGAGCAAAACCAGGTGCCCAAAATAAACTTTTCCCGCGGCCCACCCCCTTGCCCCCAACTTTTACTCAGGTGGATAACTTTTCTTTTTTCTTTTTTCTTCTTTTCACAATTTTTTTTGCCCCCTTTAAAGTCTCTTTTTTCCTAACTTTTTTCCTTTTTGTTTCCTCCTTTTCTCATTTTTATTACCTACGTATATTTTTTTGTAAGCTAACTCCCAAGGTGTGGGGGAGGGGGGGGGAGGGGTAGGGTTTTTTTATTATAAAAAACCCAATATGTCTAGAGAAAAAGGGTTATAGGATTTGTGTAGAAATATACAGAAATCTGAGGCCTATGGAATAGGCTTTGTGTTCAGGGATGAAAATAAAGCATATATGACCAACCATATTCTTAGAATGAGCCTTGAAATATTTTAAACAAGTTAACTTCCATAAAGTAAACTGGCGCTTAAATTTTATAATAGGTAGCATCCTAGGCATGTCCGTAGTTGCAACATAAAATCGTGACTAATGAGATTGTTCAATTCGATGCCTTTAAATGTTTTTAAGAGTTGTGTTAGTGAACTTATCACTACATTTGGGTGTGGCATCAAAAAATTGAAAAAAAAAAAAACCCCCTTTTATCCCATATGTTCCATAAAGAGTGACTTCCCATAGCTTTACATTTGAGTAATGGATTGTGATGTAAAGCTGTCAAACTTAATTGGATTTTTATTGTTTACCCTAGTAGCCAAGGGTTACCTTACTTGCTGACAATTTTTAATAATGAATTAATTTTTAAAAAAGTTGTTACTTGTTAGTATGTAACTAACCATTGTGGTTCTTGGTAAATGAATACAATGAAAAAGTGTGTCCTGTCCACGCACCATCCATCCATTGTGCACTAGTGGTGGGTTGCCACTTCTTCACACTAGCATAACAACTCAAAAGCCTGCCCTAATTTGTTTTGTAGTGTATTTAGACGACCATTGTCAGGCACAAAGGAACTCAACAAGAATCTTTCCAAATGGAAGAAAGCTTCCACAATGGAAGCTCACACACCCTCTGAAATTTTGGGCAGAAGGGTCGGGCCTACCTATTACTAAATCAGCTAAAGTGACTAGCAGAGGATCGGCCAGAGTGAATCAGCAGCAATGCCAGCACTGTGGAACAACCATCGTCGTGGGCAATGGGCATGGGTGTTTGTTGACTTATAGTGAAGAAGACCGTTGTGACTCGGGAGAGAATTGGGGGAGCGAGTGCGCTCCAACACACACGTGCACGACTTCTGACAGATCGTGAAGTAGCATACTTGTGGAAGTCCATCAGAGTCTTGCATCAGAGTCTCGTCAGGTGATTGTGAGAGTCTGTTTCCAGTTGGTAACACTAAAGGGCAGGAAGCTCAAAAAAATCACTCTACCAAACTTGGCGGGTGTCAGTGGTCCTAAAGATCTTTGAGAAAAATGAAACGTGTAAAGAAAATTTCTTCATGTTCAAAGTTCAATTGAAACATCCAGACTCTGAAGTCAAAACCCTAAGTATAAATGGGTAACCACCACAACCCATCCTTCAAGAGCTACTTTGGAACTGATCTTCACTGATCTGTGCATTCACAGTGAAGAATCTGACCAAGACTTGTTCGTTGCAGCATAAATTAATAAATAAAGAAAGAACAACAAGACATTTCATCCACAAAGACATTTTTTCTGTCAAGTGGGGACAGAGATTAAGGTATTGCAAAATTCATAGAGTCTACATGTAAACACAATACCTATGTAAATAAGTTTCTAAAAGAAGTTTTCTTTTGGTTTGCCCTTTTGGTTTCGGGGATAACTAAATTTTTGCCATGTGTTAGAAACAAAGGTGGCTTCGGATTGCACTAAAAAAAATTGGAGCAGGTCAAAGTCATTCCAAGTGAGAGGTGCTTATGCTTTACAAGTAGGTGCTGGTGTAATGGCCACTCTTAAGGATTTGGCCTAATGTCTGCCCTGTGTTGTGAACTCTAGTAGTGATGGTATTCATGCGTAAAAGGTGCCCTCACCTCCAAATACACAAGGCAATGTCTCTGAATGCTTTGCATTTGGGTGCTTTCCAAACTTAAACATGGGCGGCAGCGGGTTGGGCTCCAAGACTAGACAACACCTGCTGTGTCCCACATGTAGAAGCATCGTTTAAAGTATATGCTCCACATGTAGAGCACTTGCTTCTATAGCACCTGGTCCCTCATCATAGTTTGGTGAAGATATTTGGATCTACTCTTAGATGCCAAGGCCCAAACTCCACTCTCACCTTGGGAAGTCTGTCACTAATTTTCTTTCATTTTCTTCCCAATTAGGTGACTTAGCTTGTAAACTTCCCATCTAAGGTTCGTGGTTAATTCAAACACTTTTCCAACAATTTTGTAGTGCTATTGTTTGCAGCCATCAGAGTATGCCTCGCATGTTTCATGACGTGAGGAATGGGGTCTACAAGTAGCTCCTATATTTAGTAAGCCCCAATTCCTTATGGGTACCAGGGTTGGTGTTAGGTTAGGATTTAAACCTGGCTTGTAAGTGGTCGTAGTGGGTTCGATTCCCTACTTGATCGGTCATCCCAAAGACAATTACATGCCCATAATAGCTCACCCAGCTTGCTCGGGTGTGGGATGAAAAGGATTTAGAGTATTTTATGAGAAAAATTGAGCAATAATGTTGCCTCACATTATTGCCTCAGTTACAATGGTTCAAAAGTGTCCAACAACACTCCACCACATAAGGTTGAAGAGGGATTTACAAGTTATGTTGAATTATTAAGCTTTGGAGTTATTCTTCATTTTGCCTTGGGAACACTCAATCCAACATGCTTTCGTATGAACATACATGGACAAAAAAAAGGACAAACCCATTAAGATTCTTGAATATCATTGGTGTATTGGTAGAAATAAATAAATAAGTGCACATTTCTCTACAACGGTTTTTGGATCTTGGAAGGTCGTTTGGGTTTTCAAAAGGGAACTCAATAAACTTGAAGGATCATTGAAACAAAGAATGTGTGTCATCTGGGACTAACAAGGCAACTTTTCACACCATTTAGTGTAGGGTAAAGCCTTCAGTTGTGTGGGCTTTACCACAATAAGGGCTCGCACAAGGTAGAGCTAAGCACAAGACTAATTCTAATAAAAATCGCACTCAAAGGTTTTACCAAGTGTAAAAGCATAGGCGTGTATTTTTATTTGTAATTTATTTCCCATGACACCATGCGGATACCTTCCAAAGTTTACAAGAAACAATAAAATTCATAAGTGAGTGTTTCAAAAATGAAATGCCCATAGGAGTGGCCATTATATGTAAGGTAACACCTATGGCCTTTGTTGTTAGCATTACCAAAAACCAGATGTAATACCCTTTTTTGCTTGTCACTTTGTGTTCCATGAGCCATGTCAAGCTCCTCATGTTGTCTTTTTAGCTCCTAGTTACTTGTGCACCGTATGACACACATCAAAATCCCGAAGTTTCAACCACTCAGAACAGACTTAGACTCTCTACCTATACTTGCTAGACCTTGCTAACGAGACTAAGAACTAGTCTAACTTGGAGCCACCCTCCGGCCCAACTCCCAGAATCAGCCCAAAAGACTTGAAAGCGGGGCAACAGCAAGTCCCCCGAAGTGGACTTAATCTGGGAGAACACCAAGTTGTCCCAAGGCCAACCCTCCCTTGATGGCCTCGAAGCCTTTAGAGGGACAACTCTTAATGGTCCCAAGTACTGTAACAGGCCAGCTCCAAATAACATTTAATTGTTCATTGAGGGTTTTAAGAGAATAATGCTCACACTATAATCCCAAGGACAACCCCCAATTGTCCTCTTAGTCAATGCAAGCTTGAGCTCACGGCCTTAGTCAACCCGGACTTATTCCTAAAAGAGTTGAACCTCACATAGCCATTTCTAGCTTAACTCTCACATGGTATTAGTGCCCCACTAAGGTGGTCTCAATATGAGGCCCATTCCGCTTAAGAAGTCTCTTAATGAGAAGGGCACACCAATAGGCCTATGTGAGATGGAGCCAAGGCAGGCCCAAATTCGGTAATGCATGCAGCCAAGGGCTTTACAACACACAAAAACCATCATCCAATTTTTCTTTAAATTTGTTTCCCATGATATGTGGTGGGTATCTGATAGGTACCCCCTGGGTATCACAATAAAAGATTTAGAAAGTAATGCAGAGTTTTCAAAAAGCAAAACACCTGTCTCTGTGTGGCCATTTCACTTTTTTAAATGCCGATCGGGACATTATTAGAGTTATTGGTAAAGTCACATTATTAGGGGCTGAGAATGGCCAGTTTCAACATAATAGGCCATCAAAAGCGCAACTGAGAATGAAAATTTTATAAAACGAAATAACTAGGGCCCAAACTAGTTTTTTCCACCAATTTTGGTGGTAAACTCAGTTTCGTCCTGTCTTTCCTATTTCCTGAGCGCCTCCACTGCTGCTACACATATTTTCACTGCTCCTAACTAGTATAATTAGTCTCAAAATGCTGAATTTCGGCATTACATACTCAGATTTAATCAAATGTCCTTACTTTGCGAATAGCACTGAAAGTGGGGAGAGGGGGTGAAACCAGGCCCAAAGAGAGGTGAAGACCGGGTGACTTCATGGATAACTCTAATATTGCACCTGGTAAAATATTGTCCGACTACACTAAAAAGATTCGGCCAGATTTTTTAAGTTTTTCAAAATGCCTACTCTTCATGGAGGAATTGTTTTTGACATACCTCGTCACTACAGTGCAAAAATTCACCCAGGTCTTCACAAAAAAAGAGAAAAGGTCCACAAATTTGGAAGTAATAACCTAACACCATTTTGTGTAACAGTGTCATAGTTCAACAACCCTTGATTTTTAACAAGATCAAAGGAGGTCATTAATCCTTGATATATATTTTCCAATGTAAATGAATTCTTTTGTAATTGTTACCTACTTGTCTAACGTAGTGTAATCATTGACCATTGCATTTGATCTTGATCTCTTGCACTTTGCTAACATACATGGTAGGTTCACATTCAAGGATTCAACAAAACTACAAGAATGGGTTGCGCTCATTGTACCCTTAAAGGTCCCCCTCTCTCAGGAGGAGCTTAAGAATTGGTTCTCCATGTCTTTTGAAGGTCCATCTTACCTACCTTAGCTGCATATGCCTTGAGTTAGTTCCAAACGGCTTTGTATAACTATGCCCTTTGTTGTGCTTGTCATGTGGCCTACATGACACTCTTACTTGTATTGTAAGTATAAACTTCAAATCAGGAGTAAGTTACAAATGTCATAAATCTTATAATGGAGGGAAAGAATTTAGTCTTTATGCACACCAACAACCTCATATTCCCAAAATAACTATCCTTGCTGAAAATTTTAGGCAAGCAAGAAAAGAAAATGATTGGGGAGCAAGGTTTCATTTTCAATTTTGTAATATTGAAAATATGGTGATTTGTTTTAGAAAGAGAGAATTTAATGCAATTTACACTAAAGAAAAGGAAAAACACATTTCTCCAAAAAACACTCTGGGCTCTAGTAGGACCTGAATGGAATGAGCTTCCAAAATCCCCAACCTTCAGCTGCAAAATGAAGGGGTGTGAAAGTCTTGAAATGATCTTTTCCAGCAAAGCAAAAGTAAACTGAAGTTTGAAGGTTTTACAACTGAAGTTTGAAGGTTTACAACTGAAGCTTCTAAGGTGACCAAAAAAACGAAATTTTGGCCTTAGTTAACCAGGGCAATGAGTCTAGTAGTTGCATGGTCTAGTGTTGGCAGGTTATTGAGAGACACCTGATTATTGATAACCTACCATCTGGTTATTTATTATTTTTGAAAATGGATAGATAACCTACCCGTTGAATGTTTACTTTTCAAATTTTAATGACCTACCCAGATTATTGAAATTTCATCTAAGTAGGTTATCAATCCTAAAACCCTAAACATGTTCATGATAAACTTTTTGAAATCCTATAACCTCCCCTACTTAGACAGTATAACCCATGGTTCTCAAGGCAACCTTATGCACAACCAGCAGTTATTATCACAAAATACTTGAATGAATTGATAACCAATGGGTATAACTTTGATA
>Ga0209208_10003181_pt1 | contig 23633 bp, 24 predicted proteins | sample S1TSphfallax_3_FD_187694 | JGI IMG/M metagenome (GOLD analysis project Ga0209208, IMG submission 187694) | Host-associated microbial communities from peat moss isolated from Minnesota, USA - S1T2_Fd - Sphagnum fallax MG (SPAdes) (version 2) | ecosystem: Host-associated > Plants > Peat moss >...
ACCACAACAACCCCAAAAATAAATTTGTCTCCTCCTTTTCTACTCCTATTTCCTTACTCCAACAATTGGTTCAGGTACCTCTCTTCTTGCCCCTTTCATTCATCTCCAACCATCATACATAATGTGTTTCCCTTTGAGCAACCGCCACCTCCACCACTTGAAGATCTTGCCTCCAATTCCCAATACATATGTTGATTGGACTACATGTTGAAGAGCTTATTTCTTCATGATAATTCAGCCTCCTTCCTTTCCCACCTCTCTCAACTTCTCATGATGCCCACAACACCACCCCCCATCCTTACAAACATCATCATCATTCCTTCCTTTTCACACTCCTTCATGTCCCACACACTTAGGAAGAAGGATGGGAGATTAGCAACAATTTTCTCTTTTCATAGCTCCATAGAGACGTAATTTTCACTTTCTTGACCTAACCCTAATTGCTAGAAGTTTCGAAGAAACTCACACCCTACCTTATCCAAACCTTCTTATTTAACATGTTTGCCTTAGCTGGACTAAAATAAAACATCCATCTTTATCTTAATCCAACCAACCTACTCCCTCCATTAACTTAACTAGGCCATCCACCCGTCTAGTTTCATAAGGATAAGGTCAAGGTATTAACCTAACCCCTTAGACCTTCGAATTAACCCCAAAACTTCCTTAGATGCCCTATACTTCCTAATCATGGCTTTTGTGTTTGGTGATGGGTGTGAATGACAATCGAAGTAAAATATTGTTGTCTAACCTTGCATGTGTTATGTTTGGTCATGGGTGTCAACTATCACTCTTTAGTGCACACAATTGAAGGGTAGAAGGGGCGAGTTGAAGGGAATTGGAGTTTTGGGTGTTTGGTTATAGGATGTTCTTGGACCATTTTTTTTAAATGTTCAAAGAAGAGGCGAAACAAATGTTTGATCATAGGAATTTTTTTTGTCAATTCAAGAATGGCAATGTTTGGTTATAAGGTGGTTTTGGTCCAATCTCGAAGAAAGTTTGAAAGTAAGGGCCAAGGCATTGTATGGTTATAGGGGACTTTTAGTCTAATATTTAAAAAAGTGGTGTGGGAAAAAAATAACTCAGCATTTGGCTTGAAAAACCTTATTCGAAACATAACATCAACACACAATGTATAGTTTGATCATGGGGGATGGTGTGTCACATTTAAAGGCATGCAACAATCTATTAATGTACATAAACCTTTCCAACATTCCAATGCACATAGATGCTAGTAGTTATAAAACCTAGAAGCAAGGAATCCTAACAAAATATGGCCTTTGGATTTCACATCATAGTAATTAATGAGGACTTGAAAAGGGCACACCTTGTAGCCTTGTGCAATTTGCATTACCCGCCAAAAACCTATAACCCACAACAAATATAAACATAGTCCCTTCTCACTTCCACCTCTCTTTTAAAGCATTTCAACTATCAAAATATGTATTCCCTACCAAATAATGTAGAAGATGAATTGTAAAAGTTCTTAGAGCTCCTCGTTCCTAGTGCAATTTTGCTAAGAAACAAAGTAGAACCTTCAATTCCTAGTGTTAAGATGAGTTGCAAAAACCAACTCTAGATGTGAAAGTAGAATAAGGAAATGGGTATGTGAAAGTAGGATCAACAATAAAGAAATTAAACCAAGTTCTAATTGTGAAAGTAGAACAACTAGAAAAGGAAGTGGATCTATGCAGGAAAAAGGTGATGTAGGGATTAGGGTCCTAGATAGAATTTACAACTTGAAATTCAAGAAGTATATCTATTGTCGTTGGATCCAAAAGTACATTCATAAAATTTACAAAACAACAACACTAAAAAATGGTAGATATTAGCTAGCTCCCACAAATTGCACCTTACAAATCATCCTAGTAACTTGCATAAACTGACGCACTCCCAACTCTTTGAGGGACTCAAATGTGAGTCCCAAATAGAAAACAACAGAAGATTAAGGAGTCGGGGCACGCTCCCTGGTTTGCAACACTTTGGAGGGGTAGAAAGGCATGCTAGAGCTCCAGGATGGGACTAGGAAGATTTGACAAGCTTCACTCACTCACACGGACTTGCAAAACCAACACAAGGTGGTTAGTGCATAGTTGGAGCACCTTTGGTGTTAAGACGAGCCATGGGCAACACGGACACACAAGACTCACCACAGCCCGGACTTGGGGGAAGCCACCACCTTCCCCCTTATAGTATACTCTACACTTCTCCACAGGGCCCACATCCAAATGGCTTTTTGTCCCGGGATTCCCAAGTGGGAGTCCCAAAATCGCCAAGGTTGGGACTCCCGCAACTTTGGGGCGCCATAACTTTGTGTGCAGACCTCTAATTGAGATGAGGTTTGAAGCAAAGTTGTAGCCCTCGTTGAGATTTTTCCAACGGTATGTTGCATGCCATCTGCACGCACGAAAATCGAGTCAATTCCCGACTTTTAGTGGTTGGCAATCAAACTGCCAATTTGATTCCCGGCCCTTTCTTTTGGCCATAACTTGTGTTTAAAATGTCCAAATGGGCAATGCAAGCCCATTTTGGACATTTACGTTCCAAGAGCTTTTCAATGATATAAAGAACGCCATAATCCATTGAGTTTTGACCCCTAAAATCGCTCCCTAAAGTTTTTGGAGTCCACTGGGACTCCATCTCCCAAAATGGGAGTTGCCTTGGGAGTGTGAGGGTTCACTCCCTCACACTTTCCTGCACTCCCGAAAGTATGTGATGTGACTTTCGGGCTTTCTCTTGGCCTACACCCTTGCAACCCCTTTGCCTTGGTCGCGAACCCAAAGCTAGGGTTGCGACATAAACACATCTAATGTCAACTTAGAGTGGATGAATTTTCTTATTTTCATGCTTTAATCACTTCATCTACAAAATTATAATATTATGCATTTCAAACCTATCCTAACTTGACTTCCTTTATTTTTGGTTTTTGTTCATAAAAAAGAAAGGCATACCTCTAGTGGGCCCAAAATGCAAAGCCCCTACTTGTTTGAGGCTTGGGCTAAAGGGAGCTGGACCATCATGATGTTCAATGTATCTCATAGGTGGCATAACATTGTGATAGACCTTGTTGCCTTAGACTAGGAGAATGTGCCCCCACAATTTGCATCAAAGACAAGGCAACCATGTCAAGCAATTAACAAGGTCCCACCAACAATAAAAAGAGGGAAATGGACAGACTAATCATTGGAGAAAGCCATGGAGGTTGTTGAGAAGGGGATTTACATTCATTGAGAAAGGAAAATATATATTGGACATCCACTTAGTTCCTTTTTTTACCATTTGAATGGAAACAAGGAACAAGAAAATGGGGCTTGCAAGTGTATTAATAGAGGAGGAAGGTGTGATAGTAGTTGCATGGGTTTTGGGAATGCAAGAATGTGGACTTTCAATAACACTGTAATAATTGAAGATGAAAGTTGTGGAACTCACCCAAATAAGACCAATACCATTCAAACATGGAATCCCATGGAAAACTTGGTGGTATTGGTTCAATTTTAAGCATCCATAAATAAGCATTAAGGTTGTAGAAGGATTGGAGGTCTCTAGGGCATAAGGCTTGACTACAACTTCTTGCAACTCCTTTTACAACCCAACATAAGTATGAATCATATCATATATGGAATTCAAATGAAATTGGAATTTAGGCAGACAAGCTGTAAGTTAGTGTTAGGGTCTTGGCCAAATGAGGATCACATGTAGTTTATAGCACCATCCCCGAGTCATGGGAGTGGTTAACTATAAATTATGTAATAAACATTGTAGGATCAACTTTGATAAGGTTTTATATTTTTAGAGGAGAAAGGTTGAGAGATGATTACATCAAACTATGCAAATTATGAATGTGTGGCAATGCAAAACAAGGCATGGATGACAACTTCATGTTTAAAGAATTCCTATTGTTCTTCGAAAAGTTTGTTCCAAGTGGCATTTCATAAACTAATTGTCATTTATTGATTATGGATGGCATGGCTCATACATGACATTAGAAGCCATGGAACAAGCATAGGAATTTGGGAATTTGGGTCACCTTGCCTTCTCATACCTCTCACACACTCTAGCCTTTAGATGTTTCTTGCTTCAAGCCTTTGAAGACTTCATTAAAAAGAAAAATGAGATGTAATTGTGGTTAAAAATAGATTTAATGAACATGACAAAATTACACTTACTAGATGGGTGGACAAAACTTTAAATCAATAACTAACCAAACAAAACATTAAGGTCGAGTTTAAAGGGATACGAATATGGCCTTTCAACCCTAAAACTATGGAGAACAAAACACAACCATTAAGCATTTACATAATAAGGAATTCAAATGGTGATAAGGGAGGTGAAGGTCATTATTCATTAGATGAACAAGCTAGCCACGATCATATAGAGGAAGCGGAATATGTAGCTGCAAAATTATTTAGCATTGCAAGAGTAGTTGGACCATCAACCACCGAATACAACCATGTGGAGCAAGAACATTGGTACTATGTTGAAATGCCTCATAGCCCTTGTCTGATAGATAATGCTAAAGTAGCACATCTACCAATCAATATAATTGATCCAAGTCCTAACCTATAGGAAGAAATCTAAACCTCACCAAATCTAACCCAAGAGGTAATGAGGTTTCACAATTTTCTTTCCTTGCGACATTTGCTTACAAGATAGACAATTGGGAAAGAGCCATTAGTAGATTATTCACAAATTCATCTTATCACTTTAGCTGAATATTTAATTATCTTACGGCAAAAAAATTGGACATGGCAACAATAGATAATATAAGAAAAGAGAGGTCAAAGGAGCAAAAAGAAAGGGAGGCTAGGAAGGCAATAAAAGTTGTGGTTGCATCAATATAAACAACACAAAAATCAGCTGAAAGATATGTGTTAAGGCACAATTTGATTTAGCTTGGTCTATGGTAGTTGTAAGGGAAACATGTGAATAATTACAATAAAGAATATGTGATGACTTGCTTGCAAACTTTTATCGAGCTATACAGTAGTCTCCCGTTTAAGTACGCACCCATTTAAGTACGCATCCCGGTTAAGTACGCATTTTTTGGCAAAAAAATTAGGGTTCAAAATTATTAATTACCTCTGGTGTACGTTTTTTTAATAAATTTTAGAGATAAAATGATCTAAGCTTCCAATTTTCTGAAAAATTTCGGAATTGCAGAAGTTCTGGTTCAGGATTTCACAAAATTGACACAATCACAGAAGCTCTGGTTCCAGTTTTTTGCAAAAACATACAATCATCAGAAGAACCTCTAGTTTTGGGTTTATTTTGAGAACTGCTGGTCAAGGATCTGAACTGGTTCTTTGATTTTCTGGGAACCGCTTGTGAAGGGTCCCGTGTACTCAACCCTACACACTAGTTCTTTATTTGAAAAAGGAGAGAACCGCCCAACACTGGTTTAATATGGAGGACCAAAAAAACACAGATTTCAAGTGGGATCTTTTTTGTAGAACTCAAAATGGAAAAAAAAGAAAGAAGAAGAGACAAAACCCACTTAAGAAATAGAAATGCTTCACGACAGGTGCATCACCCCAACATCAGGTAAAGTGTTGAAACCCTGCAAAACTTTATTAATAAACACACAGTAGATTTCGAAAATGTACAAAGGAATAATTAAAAAAGGAAAATGGAGAAGTTCCAGGATGTCAACTTAGTTCAAGTAAAGTAGTTTTTTTCTTTCGTGGCTCTGTCTCTCTGAGGGAGGAGGGACCACCCAATAATGTACCTAGTTTTCATTTGGTCCCACATTTTCAGGAATGGGACCACGTGTCCTAACTTGTGAGACTTCATGGAAACATTTCACTGAACTTGCCATAAGGGACAAGGTAATGTGATTGTGTCTCAATAGGTAGTGTGTAGTTGCAAAGTAGATTACCAAAAGTAAGCGACTTGGGAGCTGCAAATCTAAAGTACGCACCTACTGGCTAAGTATGCACAAACCATGTAGGTTCAAGTTGCGTACTTAAGCGGGAGATTACTGTATATTAAAAATTGAAAGTGGTAAAATTTGAGATTTTCAATGGCCATAATTCGACCAATTTTCTCAGAATTGCAAAAATTTTACACGTGGTTGAAGGAAGTAGCCAAAAATGTAGAAGGATGTTTGAAAGATGATGCTTTCATATTTAGCTTGGAGCAAAATTTGGCTAAATCTTCCTGTGAATGATCACCACTTTGGTTACATCGCAAAATTGATTGGAAAAAACCCTGGTGTACAGGGCATGTCAGATTTTCATGACTTGGTGATCTGTGCCCATATTTTCCAAAAAACCCCTTTGTACCCTTCACAACCCCCTTTTTCATCTCACCAAGTTGGTAAAATTTGTCCAAAAGAAATATATTGATTTCAACCAGTGCTTTCTGATTTGCAACATTTCGTCAAAAAGAAAAATTAAACATCAGATATCTGAAAATGAAGTGTTTTTAGAAGGTTTCAATAGCCAAAATTGAAAAACATATCAGATAAAAATCATTATTTCTAGAATTGGTTTCCAGTAAGTAGCCAGAAATGTAGAAGGATGATTAAAGATTTGAACTTTATATTTGGTTTATAGCCAGATTTGACTAAATTTTTCCTATTGCTGATCTCCACTTTTCATTCATTTTTCTTCAAATGATTGCCACTTCAGGCTAAATTCTTAAATGTGCTAACGACAAGTGAGAACATTGCACTTCAAATTGAACTTTTTGTTATTACAGACTTTGCTACAATTTTCACAAAGGTGTATGTGTTTAAAAGGGTAAAATGTTGATTACGACTTGTCCAAGAGATGTTCAACCCATAATTCAAAAAGTTTGTTTATGCAATATATTGCACATGGGCCAATGGTGTTAAAGGTTGACACCCCACCCATTACACCAAATGTAATCCAACACTTTCAAGTTGACTTGGAATTCTTGGGAGAAATGTTGAACAAAAACACCTTGATTAACTTCCTCTTGTTTAAGTTACAAATAGGTGACATGTTCCTAAGTGAGTTGCAAATTATTGCTTCTTGAAATATTGGTGCTTGTGGGACTTGCAACTCAAAAGTAGAAGTTTGCCAAGGTCTAGGTTGCTAGCCATGGTGTGGGAAGATTAGTTGTTGAGCTGGAACCTCTTGACATCTTGGAGGAAGAGGGTATTGTTGGTTCTGTACTTCAAGAAAAGTAAGGTCTTGTTTTTTGCCACTGGACTGTTGAAAGTAAAGGTCATTGTTGCACAGAGAGGTAGGCCAATCTGACACTTTGTAGTCTCAACATTGGTAGAAATGGGTGTGATTGTAGGAAGGTTGTTGGAAGAAGTAGTGTTGTCCACATTCCTTGCAAAAGTTGGTACAAGTGACTTAGCAAGCTAGTAACATGCAACGTTGTGTAGACTTTGAACAATCGGACAAGGTGTTGTTGGGCTTTGTTTGTTGGCAAAGTCCAATTTTTGGTTGTAGCCACAGCAAAGCCACTTAAGTTTGGATTATTGGTTGTTAAGAAGGAAAATATGGTGGTGGGGGAAGTTGAAAATGGGAAAAAGAAAAAGGCAATGGGAAATGATGATGGGAAAGAAGTGGAGATGTGCAAAGATGACAAAGGGGATAAAAGGGTGGTGAGGGTAGTGACTAAGGGGGTACTTCAGTTTCCAACAAAAGAAGAAGAGGGAGTAAAGGGTGGTGAAAAGGGAACATTTAGCCAATGAAGGGGAGGAGGGCAAAAGGGGGCTAGAAAAAACATTGCCATTTTTGACATGAGCATTGGTAATGAATTATTAACCAATATTTTGTTTAATTTCTTATTATAGCATTTTGAATTTATGTTAAAAAAAGGTTTTGACTACAACCTTTATGTCTTCTTCCCAAATTTACATTAAGGGATGGGAATTTCTTAAACATTTATTAAGGGAGGCCATATCTTGTGGTAGAAAAAACAGGCAGGGGATTAGGTACCAAAAGATAAAACTAGATTTTCAATCTTTGGTTAGGGTTGAATCCTCTCATAGCTAGAAAGGCATCAAATGGCTTTTCAAGTTGGCCAATCCTATAGCTTACTTTTGTTGTGTAGTCAAAGATGTTTAAAGCTTTGAGGCTTCCCATTGTTTTCCATTGTCAACCTTTGGGATCAAAACCTAAATTTCCCACTTGACAATTATATGAAATAGCCAAATTGATTTGCCTTTAGTTGGAAGTATAAAGGGGTTGTAATCTAGGAAGTCTTGGTCAGCTTGCATTGTCTCTTAATGGTTTTAACCTCCTTAAAAGAACCATTAATCATAAAAATAATCATAAAAGTTTCATTAATCATAAAAATAATCTACTTTAATGGAATTTTTTTAAATGCCCATCTAGTTATGCTTGTGATCTTCCATGTGATTATTTGTCAAAATTTCAATTTACCACACATTTATTGCATTTTTGGTGGAAAATTTTCACTTTTTGACATGAATTTTTTTGAATTAATCACACAATATCCAAACGTGATTCAAACTATGTGAAATGACGTGATTCAATATATCTTCAACTTTCATAAATTAAAAATAATTTGAATTATTTTTTAAATATATTTCTGTTTTTTAATACATAAAATTACTATCTTACCTAAATTATATTCTAAAATAATATGCAAAAATATTATGAAATTCTTTCAAAAGTTTGAAATGGGATACATTGAAACATGCACACCCCCTCAAAAGTAATACAATGTGTCACCCCAAAGGGGGTCACCATAGTGTGCTTTCATCTTTTTCCAACACCTCCAACAATGTAGCACCTTGTAGATTCTCACCTTTCTTTTACAAGGGGACATTTCTTCACAAACAAATATAAAAACTCTTGTTGAACAAGTTTGCGAAAAATGGCCTTTAAGGAGTCATTGGGATTCTCCTTTGAGTGTCCATATGGTTTGATGCATCTTGCTCAAAGCCTTTCAATTCTCTCCTTGGCATTTGGATGGTTATGGAAACCAAGATGCATATCAAGGTATGAATACCTTGGTGATGGTGGGTGGCTGATCAATGTAAACATACATGCATAACATAAAGATTCAAAAAATGCAATCTATTGTTATATGTATTAATATATACTAGTAAGAAGGTTTATTGACGGTGTAGTGTCCAATTAGTTGGAATCTTTTCCTCACTATTTTAATTAAACCAATTTGCATTTTGAATGTTGGACATAAAATGTTGAGTGTTGAACTAAACATTAAATTCTTGCTCCAACTTCGAGTTAATTTCAGACCAATAAAAGAGTTGTTGGTTAAACATTCAAACTCATATTTCAACATATAGTAAATTAATTAATTATGCTCTTCTTATCATTTGTTTTAAATATTTTGTTTATGACTTGCAAGTAATGGTCATTCAGATGGAAAAAATTCTTACCATGAAGGGCTTGGGAGAAAGGTTGTCATGAAGAATAAAAGCTCCTATGGTACAACCACATAATATTGCTATAAGAAATGATGATGATCACACCGTATTGTGGGCAACCTTGGTTGTGATGTCTAAAGATGATGATGCCATGAATTTTGTGCATTGTAACTACAATTTTTCATTGCCTTCAAGGAGAAATATCCCAATATGTTCATTGAACTCAAGACCTTTTCATGCTCAAAACTAGGTTGAAAGCACATCTAGGAGTAGAAAACATGTTGCCATTACCACATTGAACAGAATTCACCTATACAACATGCATAGTAAAAATGTAGATGTTTGTGCCCATTACACATGTAGGTGTGTACAAGTTTGTTGCTTGTCAAATGTTGAGAATGTGGGAGAATGTAATGTAAGTTTCAATTTCAAGTTTGACAAAGTTGTGGAATTCGATATTTGTAAGGGAAATGTTTTTCTGACTGCTGGAAAGGCAACTATCTCAAGATATACTGAGGAGTCCACCACCTGAAGGTGCAATGGATTCCTGGCACAGTACAATAGTCTTCAGATTTTCACATGCTCTGAACAGATTTCAGTAGTCTTTTGCTATGAGCCAGCCATAGAGTTCACAGTCCTGAAAATCCAAGACTTCAAAAAAGTAGTAGAGGTCCTATGACTTTGCAATGAAGAATCAGTGATACTTGCAGACTCATCTACTATCTGATACTTATGCTTGCAATGCTATCTATGGGCACTATCACTGGAATAGGGGACATTGACCCCTTGAGGTGGCCAAATCACATTGGTGCTCCATTAAGGTACATGTCAGTGCTGCATTTGGCAGCAATGAATTTGCTATTTGTGACAGTTCCCTTATCTACACAGTATGTGAATTTTTTTGATGAGCACTTGCTTGTATGATCTGCTTTGGAGATGGGCAAGTTGGATGGGATGAGTCAACTGCTGGCGAGAAACAGTGGTGGGTGCCACTCTGCAAAATAGAGCCCTTGGCAGCACCATTTCTTTTGTGTCCTCCAACTGCACTCAGGTCCAAGCGTCCACGTCAATTCCGGGGTGAGCTTTCCTGTGCATGCTGGAAATTACAGCCCTAGAACGAGTCTCAAGTTCTGTTCTTGGGTGATGCTCAGAACTAGCTTGGTTGTAATCCTTTTTTACCTGAAATGTCAGTTCTTTTGTTGCTGATACCATTGCATATGCTCTGTCAGAAGACGAGGACCTGGAATTGCTGAAATCACAGTTGTGGTCAGATAGCAATAATGCCCTCAGCAGCCTGAACTTCCAGGGTTTAGCCATGGACTCCCCTTGGATGTGCTTACCACAGCAAAGGCCTGACCTTCCTTTACCGGCCCCTCAACATCTAGACTATAGAGCTTTGGCTGCTGCTGCACTACAATAGATGCGGTCTGGAGACTCCTCCAAGCAGCTGCTTGCCCAGGGTCCTATGCAAATGTAGCAACAACAACCACAAGCCCACCACACAAGTTGCGCTGTCGTGAGGTAGCGGTCGTATAAGCGTCCACCCAGGTGAGACCCCACCAGCCGTGTCCTAGCCGTTGGTGAAGTCAACTCCCTACGCCCTGATGTTGCCGTCGTAGGTGGTGGCTACAGCTTACTGGTAGCTGCCCACGCCGTTGACTTGGACTTTGTCAACGACTTCGTCAGCGTGTTGACAGTGGTGATACAATCACTCACCTGCGTCCAAGCCCATAAAGCCCACAACCACGGTAGATGACCCAAGATGACGAAACGTGCTTTGACGCGCATGTGCGGCGCTCCTCGTGAATCGAAGAAACTTAGGTGGATATTTCGCACTCCCCGTACTAATCGAAGAAACTTAGGTGGATATTTCGCACTCCCCGTACTAATCGAAGAACTTAGGTGGATATTTCGCACTCCCCGTACTAATCGAAGAACTTAGGTGGATATTTAGCACTCCCCGTACTAATCGAAGAAACTTAGGTGGATATTTCGCACTCCCCGTACTCGGCGGCCCTGGCGGGGTGTCGCCCATAAAGCAGGTCAGAGAGTTGCTCATTCGTGGAGACTCCTCAAGCACCCCGGGCGAAAATGATCACTCACGTTATGTCGTAGTTGTCAGAGAATTGCAAATTGGTGGAGACTCCTCAAACATCCCAGGCAAAAATGATCACTCACCTATGCCGAAGTTCATAAAGCAGGTCAGAGAATTGCTCATTCGTGGAAACTCCTCAAGCATGCCGTGCAAACTGATCACTCACCTGCATCGAATCCGAGCGACCGTCGATCATCCAGTTCGAGGTTCTCTTCGAACACCGTAATGTGCAGTACGGCTTGTGCGTCCCGGCTCAAGGACCGGGAGCGAATACCTGACTATACGGGGGCCCGAGGTTGTTTTTCTTGGCGCAAACAGCTTCCGACTCCAATCGGTAAGCCCGAAAAGTCTTGGTTCGTTCAAATTATGGCGATACTCAAAGGGGCGCGGGGGTCTCATCCGAGGGGCCGGGACGGCTTGCATGTGCTGCAACCGGGGGGCGTGATAGGTCACAAGGCCGGAATGATCAGTGAGGATGACGTCAAGAGCGCATTTCTAGCGCGTTATCCAGATTATTGGCAGACGCAACGACTGGACGAGCTGCGTGCGACCGATTACGACTATCTCGACGTAGGTGGTCACACCTACCTCGACTACGCCGGGGCGGGCCTGCCCTCCGAAAGCCAGATCTTGGCACATGCGATCCGGTTGAGCGGAAACTGTTTTGGTAATCCACATTCGAATAATCCAACGTCAAGTAACTCGACCCAGCTCGTCGAACAGACGCGCGCGAGGATTCTGGCGTATTTCAACGCCTCCGCGGACGAGTATGTCGTCATCTTCACGCCGAATGCGACCGGCGCTTGTCGCCTGGTCGGGGAAGCGTACGGATTCGACCAGGAAACTCGTTTCGTCCTCACGCTCGACAACCATAATTCGGTGAATGGAATCCGGGAGTTCGCCCGCGGGCGCGGCGCCCAAAGCGAATACCTGCCGATGCGGGGGCCCGAGCTTCGAACCAGGACGGACGACGTCCGGGCGGCGCTCGCCAACGGCCCAAAAGGGCTTTTCGCGTTCCCAGCGCAAAGCAACTTATCGGGTGTACAGCACCCGATGGACTGGATCGACGTGGCCCACGAAAATGGCTATGATGTGCTGCTCGACGCAGCGGGATACGTGGCCACCAACCGGCTCGATCTCAGCGTCGTGCATCCCGACTTCATCCCGGTGAGCTGGTACAAAGTGTTCGGGTACCCAACCGGGGTCGGCTGCCTGATCGCTCGCCGAGAGGCGCTCGCGCGGTTGCGGCGCCCCTGGTTCGCCGGTGGCACCATTCAGGCAGTCAGTGCCCAAGGCGACTGGCACGTCCTCGCGGACAACGAGACGGCATTCGAAGACGGCACCCTCAACTTCCTTGCCATCCCAGATGTCATGGCCGGCATGGACTGGGTGGAACACATCGGCATCGACATGATCCACCAGCGCGTCAGCTGCCTCACGGGCTGGCTGCTCGACCGCCTCCAGGAGCTGCGACACACGAACGGTAGGCCGATGGTGGAAGTCTACGGCCCATGCGGCACCACCGGACGTGGCGGGACGGTTGCGTTCAACTTTCGTGACCCAGACGGGCGGATCGTCGATGAACGAGTCGTGCAACACGACAGTGGCGCGCTCGGCATCTCCCTGAGAACTGGATGCTTCTGCAATCCCGGCGCGAGCGAGGTTGCGTTCCTCCTCGACCGGGACGCCCTCGTGGAAATGGATGGCAAAAGGGTCGGCACGCGAAACGACTTCGGCACTTTGGACGACATCCTAAGGGTGCTCGGCATGCCGAGCGGTGGTGCTATACGCGTTTCGGTCGGGCTCGCGTCCAACATCGCGGACGTCGAAAGGTTCCTGCGATTCGCGGAGGCCACCTACCGCGATCGGCGCCCGTCAGCTGAGGGGCTGGAGGTGAGAAAGCACTGCTAAGGGCTCCCAGGCCGGGGATTCCTCCAGAGAGTTCTTGCGCGGGACTCATGTGCAGCGTAGGGTACTACGTGTACTCCTGATATTGCCCTGCCCGAAGGATCCAAGTTGTTGGACCACGCCTTCTCGCAGGCTACGGCAGCTGCCCGGACACTGTGAATCGTGCCGATTGCTGCCATGCACAGACCTATTCAGAAAAAAGGGGGTGGCAACCACGTGAAGTATATTCAAAAAGCCTTTGGCATCATTCCATCTTGTACATGTAAATTGTGGCAAATGGTTTTTTATTTTTAATTCGAATTTTGAGGAAGATTTTTCCCAAGAAAAAGACTTTGTGACAAAATACCTTTTTCAAAATACTTATTGAAAAATGGCCAAATGTCACCCAAAAAAATCATTGTTGGCCTGATTGGCCGCAATTTTGAAGCTTGGGTTCCTAAACTTTCTAAAAATACTCAGACTTTTTTGGATTTAAAGTATGCTCTGGTGAAAGTATTTTTACTAGTTTACATTTTATGTAAAGCTGTAGATTTGTTTTTGGATGTCTGTGATGCTCGCATGGGATATGTATTTCACAAGCACACAGCAGCAGGGCTGTAGAGGTGACTAACAAATGTGTAGTCCAGTTCACACTCACCCCTGCTCAGAGTCCTTGCCATTGCCTACTTCATCCAAATGAAGACCTCCACTAACAAAGTTTAGCTTATTTTGGATGAAGTAGGCAATGGCCGCCGGTCTGAGGTCAGCAGAGTTCTATGGTCTATGCAATAGGAAATAAGGGATTCTTTTGGTGTCAAAAGACTCTTTAGGGATGAAGCGTGACAATGCTAGAAAAAGATGTTCGGGCTTCAGTGGGCTAGGGATGGAACAAGTTTTCTTGATTTTGATGTGATCTCAGTTCATAATGTCCATATTTGCAGTACTCAATTGTGGACCCATGTTGGGAACTGAGGGAGCAGCTGCTTGATGTTCGATGTGTGAAAGTGGTGGTTGGGAAAACTATGCAGCAATGTCACGATACATGCTCCATTGCAGCCCTTGTGCATCAACTGAATGCACCTCAAGGTGCCCTCCATTCTCTTCCTTGCCTTTTTTAGTCACACGGAAATGGTTTATCAATCCTAAGCTTCGTTTTTCTGCAAGGCTGGCATTGTGAATTGTGAGCTCATGGAGGTTATGTGTTTGCATGAAGTATATTAAGTATATTCTAATTGTGATTTTTCAAAGTTCAAGAACACAACTATGAAAGAGGTCATTGCAGATTATTTTTTAATTTGTAATAATTTCTCACCTTTTTTGTTCCATTGAACACTTTAAACCATATATTTTGGTGTGTGGATGAACATGAGAACATAAAATCATTTAAGATTAAAAATTTAATAATAATATTTGGTTAGTTTTATTATTCAAATAATTCCTTAAGATGGTTCCCAGTGGACAATTCGCATGAACTTTGTTGTTAGGTTCATGCTTGATGACATCCATATGCATGTTTAAGTCTTTTCCATCAATATCACCATATTTCATCACCATCTTCATTTTCATTGCATCTTATTTAATGGAAGCTAGATTTAGAAATGTATATCAATTCCAAGCTTTCCTTTTCACATTCAGTTTCACAATATTAAACAAATTGTCTACGCATTCAATTTCACAACATTAAACAAATTTTCTTGGCTAATTGTATCACAAATTGTTAACCATTTTCAAGATTCTAGTCACTCCACCTAAAATTAAACATCTTCATATATATTTTTGAAAATTAAGGCTAGGTATGATGCTTCAAACTACAACAATGAGTTTAATTTCATACTTTAATCTGCACTCCAAAATTTTACACCTCCAAACATGTATGGTGTTGTAGTTGCATTTGTAAACCTCCATGTTAATTCTTTTGCAATTAATCATATATTTGAAAGTCCATCCACCATCACTTCAATTTGAAATATATGGCATGCATTTCTTTGAACAAAATTTCCCTTTTGAAATTAAATATGACAACCTTTTTCACTTCAATGGTTGGAACCCACAAATCACCCTCTCCAGGTAATAATTCAAGGTTTTTGACTTACATCTATTCTTTAGTATTAAGTAATATGTGAAGAAAACCAATCTAATATCAAATTCTCATAACTTTACCCAATAATTTTAAACATTTTACAATTTTCAACCACGTCTTAATTCAAATAAAAATCCAATTATATATATTTAGAACAATAACATATCCTCTGTTTTTTTGGTTTGATGAATTCATCATACAACAAATAATAAATCCAACAAATCTTAAAATTGGCAAAGTCCATTGTAACTTTTTACATCATTGCAATTTTTATTTTTATTTTTGGGGGCACAAATGAAGAAATTCATTGCGAAGAACAAAGACCCACAAAGGACCCCACCATAGAGGAGCACCAACAAGCGCTCAAAGAAACCTAACTAATGAAGTTCCTAGGGGGGCATCATAGCACATCTAATGAACATGCCTTCCCTCACACAATTAACATGATTTCTTCCCCAACCCTACCAAAGTTTTCATTGATTTTTTCTCAAAAGTTGGGGATTGGCTTGTCTTTTTGACACACCATCTCCAAGCAACCCTACCATAATCAAGCCCAGCATCCCAAATGGCTTTTTGTATCCTACAACCATCCCATCTCACATTGTTAAAGATCAAATCGTTACATTCAATCCAAATAGACCATAAAGTGATGCCTCTAAAGAAAGACCAAATATTTTCCACACTATGAAGGTGCCTTGAAACCCTAGCAACGAAAATAGCATGCTTCCATTGCATTGAAGAAGTAAGCTGAAATGGCTTAGCCATATTGACCAACTCACCCACAATAGTCTTTGTGTAATCCGAGGGTCATTGTGCGTTGTGCATATCTACACTCCCAAACCCGATGCATGATGGATTCTTCTCCATTTCCCCATGACAGGCAGCCTTGGTTGATTAAACCATCCGCTTTAGCTCTCCACAAATTCACCGCCACAGCCTTGTTCTAAATAGCCCAAATGAAGCCAACTTCTTTCTTGCTACACATTTTGCTCCATGTGTTAGCCCACCTAAGCTTGAAGGAGGACGATCAGATATGTGGAGCAAGCCCAGCCGTTTCCCATGGATGGAAAGCAGGCAGGTGAAGTCTACACTGGCAGTTGGATTCAATGAAGGAAAACCCAATCCAACAAAACTCAAGATGGTTCATGTTGGTATCTTGTGAAAGTGCATAGTACTTTCTTATGCTCACGAGATGGCAGCTATGTGCAAGGTTTCTTTTGCAACCTGCATGACAAGATAATGCAACTATGGACATGTTGCAGGGATGGTATAGCACAGGCTTTGGCTATGGCACATGGGTTGGCATTTTGATGGTTTCAGGCTTCCAAGTGGTCCCTATAGTGGGCACACGCATGGAAGACGACAGCAGGAATCTGTGGCAGAGGATACACAATTTCAGCCAATTGAGTTGGTGCATTGAGATAACAGTTTATGCAGGTTGTTGCTGATCTACAATTTAGTAATGTCATGTCAATTTGAGTTTTCCAGATCTTGTCAGTGCCCAATACATCTCACAAATGCTCATTGGAGAGGAAGTAAGAGTTTATTCTGGCATATCTCACCACATTGGAATTGCTTTTAGGTGCTGGGGTGAAGAGCATCTGAATTCAAGGTCTTGTAATTTTGCTTTTCCTGAGTTTAGTGTTCAAGTATTTACTTAAGGATACGGTAGTCTTGAATCTCTGAGCAAGGGATTCAAAACATGCAAATAACTTGTGAATGCAGGATGATAGTCGGGCACTTGCATCTTCACTCTTCTCTGAGTTATCTCCAGCACTAAAGCATAAAATAGACCAATCATTGTACATTGATTTACTCATTTGACTTTGGGAATCACATCACTGATATTAGTCGACATCCAAATGATGATAAATCCACAAATTTGGTATTCATGAATAAAACTTAAACCTTGGTGGGAAAAAACCTCGTGTCTGCCAATAAAACCACCTAATGAATCGGGTGCTGCATTAGTGGTTGTATAGGCATCTGAACACCCAATTAGTCATTTACATTCAATATGGCTATTTCATCAGGGAACCTTTTCATGTAGCCTTGCTATCTGCATGTTAGCTTGTTTTGTATTGTAGTAAATGAAATGAGGTTCATGTTTAGGCCTAGGATTGGGTAATTAGCATTCAAAGTTTAAGCAACTAAGTGTGAAAGTTGAAATTATTCATCAAGGTTTGAGATGAAATACTAAATTATGGATGTGCAGGTAGATCATCCCATGCCTTTCTCATTGTGAGATTTGGGAAGAAATCACTTGAGATTGGTCAATCATAACCAAGGGGACTGCATCCATCCAAAGTTGGAGGCTTATACCATTATTGCCTCCAATATTGGTGGCTACGTTGCAGGTGATAAGGAAGATTTTACTTTGAGTATCAAAATAAGGGGTTGATTCCTATTAAAATTGTGACTATTGTGTGAAATCAGATCAAGTTCGTCCTTCCCATTGCCCTTATTATGGGTCCTAGTGTAGCATGACCCAGATGCAATATCTTTGTGGTCCTAGGAAAATAGTGCATGGTTGTCTTCTGTGGAAAAGAAGGGATAATCTTTGCAAGTTTTCAATCCATGGACTAGTTGGATGTTTTGAAATGTTGTGATATTTTCAATCTTTGTCACCTGAGGGGGTTTTGAGATGACAGACTGAGCTTGAGTAGGCAGAAGTCTTCTTAATTTAACGGATGAATCTTAGGACTTGTAGAAGCGTCTCCTGTACAAGCACACCTCCAATCTATAGCCATAAATCCCCATTCATCTAATGCCATCCTATAATCTTATATACTTTATAAAAGGCAAATCGCAAAGCTGCTTTTTCCATTAAGTTTTTATTCCCCTAAACCAAGACCTGATTTATTTTTTTCAAAAATAAAATACCCACCTGAGTTCTAACATTGCACCCAATCCCCCACCAGGTACTTGGAACCCTTGCTCTTCTTTGGGCGGGTATTTAGCAAAGAACCTAGCTATATCGAACGCCAGATCCGTCACCGAGCCTGCCCACTAAAGGCCGAGAAAGAGTCCTCAGGACCGCAGAACGTACTCACTTACTTACATCTTTGCTCTAGCTCCTTCACCGAGCCTGTCCCGAGCCTGATCAACGAGCCCTAAAGCTTGCACGCCGTCGCCACGTCGCGTTCTCTCTTCGACGCTTTCATGCTTGCGGCGACCTTCGTTGTGCGGAGCTTCTCGGCTCCTGTTTTGAGTAAGCGCCGGCTCCTCCTTTCGTCTCTGAACAAACACAAGCATCGTGTTGGGGTATGCGATTCAGGCCTCTTGCTTGCTGTGTGCTTTCCTCAAAGGGAGAGTTTATCATTGCGGCCGTCACAAGGTGTTGTTACCTTTGGGTTTGGTTTTCCTGTGATCGAAGCCGTTGGGGTAGCTTGCCCGTCTTTGCGCATAGGAAAGGAGACGTTTACCTCTTCTTTAGATTGTGGATTATTTCTGTGTTTGTGGCTTTCTCTGGCTCATCAACAGTTGATCTCAATAGGGATTGGGAACCCTAATCGAGATTTAGAGTTTTTGGGGTTTTTGATGGTGGTGAGAATAGGACACTAAGAGGTTGCTCGGGTTTGGGAGAAGCAGGAAGACACGGGGTATGGGAGCAGGGTGAAAGCTCAAGAACCACCGAAGAGCCCAGAAGTGGGCTGACAAATCATACAAGAAGAGCCATCAGGGAAACGGGTGGAAGCAGCCATTTGCCGGCTCTTCACATGACAAGGGCATCGTTCTTGAGAAAATGTATGTAATCTGGTGACATCATCTTCGCTCAATTTTTTGGAACGAGGATCTGAATTTGCTTAGAAACGTATCTGGCATCACCATCATAAAGATTGAGGAGTGAGAAACTTAGGTTTGTAATCGAGGTGCTATTGCTGATGTTTGTGCAATGCAGTGGAATTGAAGTGAAGCAGCCCAACTCTGCTATCTGCAAATGTGCAAGGGTGCAGCTGATCAAGAATGGGAAGAAAATCATAGCATTTGTGCCGAATGATGGTTCCCTCAACTACATTGAGGAGAATATAAGCAACTCTTTTATGGATCTGTGTATGCAGATGCAAGAACTTTGTGGTTGCATAGGCACAATCAATAATGTTATAGCTAGTCTGTGATTTTGGATTCTCTGTTTTCTTTCTGTTGTGCAGAGGACTTAGAATTGCTGACTAGGCATAATGTTAGGAGTAATGTTAGGAGTAATGTTAGGTGTTCTTTAGAGGCACTGGGACATGATGAAGAACCGTAAGGGGGTCAAGAGCCTGCTTGTGTCAATTCCACTTGCCAATGTGAATTGCATTGTTATGGAGTGAGGGGTGGAAGTGATTTGTTCTGGGAGTGAGTTGTTCAGGGAACTCCGGGGGTTTTCAGCATTATATTTCTGTGAATGTATGATTTGAGGGTAGTCACTGGATGTTGAAACGTGCCCTGTAAAGGCTTCTGTTACCATGGAGTCAAGTGTGATGGGTGGGTGAGATCATGTCATTGTTGCTGTGTCCAAGGGTTCTGGGTTTTTGGGTTGGAATCTATATGAGTTCATGTGCTGTTGTGGAGTCGGGAATCTGGTTTGGAGCATGCAATGTCATAAGGGTTTGGTGTTTATTTGATGGAATCGAATAAAAAAGGCAGAGATAGCTCAAGAGAGAAGACTCGGAGCAATCTGATCCCATGATAGTGCCTTAGATTGCTGAAGTAGTTACTCCAAGATTATGCACATACGATGTCCAAGTGTGATTGTCGACCATTTCAGTAACTAGATGTCTGTATTTGTTCTTTTTCAAATTTGCATGACAATGATCAGTGTTGTGTGACCCGTTCTTTTTGTGTTACATGTCCACATTTCATATTTCAGTTTTGCCAAAAAAATCACTATGGTAAAGGTTGCAATCCTGTTGTCAAATTATGTCCCTCCCTCAATACCCATTGGATTTATTTGTTAACTTTTTTTTTTAAAAGCGTATGTGGGAGGTCAAATGAAGGGCAATGCAATGAAATAGCAGGGGGTTTTCATAATCATGGAGGCAACCCGGGCTAACAAATAGAATAAAATGTTTCTATTAGGTGTTATTAAGCCTCGGCAAGGTAGGGTAAAAGGTTAACGGGTAATACATTGTCTCCTACCTTTACCTTACCATTACCCTTACCCGATTCGCCCACACCTACCTTTCCCGACCCCTTCAACCAGGTAATTACTCGGTAAAAATGTTCGAAGAGTATTTCGTGAGATATTTTATTCAAAGATCAAGGTTGGCCTCAAAGACCAGGTCGGTGAACTAGTTGTGTAGCATCTAAACAACACCATCGTCAAGGATCTCCTCGTCCCAATCCTCTTGCTCCTCCTCAAGCTCTTGGATGACCAACTCCACGTTGTTGGTGTCGTCCTGTCCAAGTGACACACTCCCAAGTCCTAAGTTGAACCCACTTGAGGGTTCAACTATGTAGAGTTGCGGAAAGTTGGGACTTGGAAGGGCATTTTCGACTTCCAGCATTATAAAGGGGTAGAAGGGCATGCTAAAAGTCCCGGGATTAGACTAGGAAGAGGGACTAATAGATCAAGCTTGAATCTGTATCCAAAACCAACCACACAGGGATTCGTTCACATTCAGGGACACCCTTGGGTGTTGGGACAAGCTACAGGCACTTTGACTCACAAGACTCACCACGGCCCAGACTCGGGGGAAGCCACCACCTTCCCCCATATAGTATTCTCTGCGCCACTCCACAGGGACTACACCCGAATGGCACAATTTTCCGGGACTCCCAAGTTGGAATTCCGAAATTGTTTCGAAATTGTCCCGATTGGAATCCTAGAACTTTGGGAGCTCATAACTCCCGACTACGGAGTCTGATCGCAACGAGATCTAAACCAAAGTTGTAGCCCTCACCGAGATCTTTCCAACGCCGTGTGACACTCTCAATTCGGAGGTCGGGAAGAGGTCGATTCCCGACTTTTAGTGGTTGAAAGTCAAATTGTCAGTTTGACTCCCGGCCCTTCTTTTGCCCATAACTTGGGCTGCAGATGTCCAAATGACCAATGTCAGGGCATTTCAGACATTTACACTTCAAGACCTTTCCAATGACACCAAGAACACCCCAATGCAAGGTGTTTTCGCCCTTGTTGTTGAACTCTAAACATTTGGGAGTCCCGGAGGACCCCAAATCCCCAACTTTGGGAGTGGGAGTTTCATCCTCCCACTTCACCCAAAGTGGGGTTGCAACATTGTCCCTAGTCGTTTTACTTCAGTTGTAGAAGACAGCAACAAATCCTAGCTTGTTGTCATTTTCTACATGTTTTCTTCAAGTGTAGAAAACAACAATGAGCCTAACGGCTCATCATCATCTCCTAGTTTTTTCCTTCAAGTGCAAAAGACAACGACGAGTCAAGATCCCAATGCATCATCGTCTTTGGTTATTTTTCTTTAGTTGCAAAAGACAACAACAAAGCTTTTGGTTTATTATTATCTCCTTTTTTTTTTCTCAGGTGCAGAAGATGACGAACCTTTTGGGTCATCATCATCTTTTAGTTTTTTTCCTCAAGTGCAAAAGACGACGACGAGCCAAGATCCCAACTCATCATCATCCTTGGTTGTTTTAATTAAATTGCAAAAGATAATAATAAGCCTCTTGGTTCGTTGTCATTTTCTGCATTAGTTTTTTAATTGTAGAAAATGACAAGTCAAAAGGCTCCTCGTTGTTTTTTGGTTTTTTCTTCAAATATAGAAGATGACGACAAACCAAGAGGCTCGTCATCATCTTTTTATTTTTTTCTCAAGTGTAAAAGATGACAACAAGCCTTTTGGCTCGTCATCATCTCTTGGTTTTTTTCTTAGGTGCAAAGGACAACAATGATCTTGACTTGTCATCGTTTCTTGGTTTTTTTCCTCAAATGCAGAAGATGACAATGAACCAAAAGGCTCATCGTTGTCTTTTGAATTTTTTCTTCAAGTGCAAAAGATGACGATGAACTAAGATCTAGGCTCATCGTCATCTTTTGTTGTTTTGCTTCAATTGTAGAAGACAACAACAAACCTCCCAACTCATTGTCATTTTTTGTATTTTTATTTTAGTTGTAATAAACGACAAGCCGTCTCTTGGTTTTTTTCATTTAGTGCAAAAGATGATGATGAGCCTCCTAGTTCATCGTCTTTTACTTTTTTATTTTTGGTATACAAAAAGGCACCACGTGTCATGCCCAAAATTTAATGTAATTATTAATAAATTTTCAATGATAAAAATTAATTTTAAATAAAATCATGTAAATAATTAATCAATATTACCAAATAATTATAATATTAATAATATTAATTTATTTTTTATATTAATTTAATTTGATTACAATAAAATGTATGTAAAATAATTAAATTTTATAATTAGATAATTTTAATTAATTTTAATTTTAAAATAAAAAATTTAAAGTATAAGGCTTTTAAACCTTTAAATATTATGAACAATATTTTTTATTATTGATAGTAGGAACATTTAACTTTGCAATTCTTCTTGTTGTAAGTTGTTATTTTTGTATAAAAAAGTTGTAACAAGTTGGAAAAAATAAGTTACTATTAATTTTTATATGTTGTTTGTAATTGTTTGTTTAAGGGAACTTGAAGTTCATAGGCAGTGGTGGCAATTGATATTGTTGGGGAGATTCAAATTTTTCTTTTCTTTTTTGGATTGACTATTATTTAAGGATTTGGGTGCTTCTATTGTAGGATGGCACATGCCCGAAAGAAACTTAAATGGCATGGAAAGGTTACTATTGATAATCAACAATTGAATTTTGTAACAAATGAAGAGGAAATTGAAATGGAATAAAAAATTATCATTTATACTCTTACTTTTGAAAGTAAACCCAAAACCCATTCCTATTCCTAAAAGTAAATTTATTGTGATGGATGATACATTTCACATGATAAGGTTTAGGAGAGTGTAATGCAACACATTATGAAAAAAAAATCACAATCCAAACCCTAAACCCCATCTTCAATTTGTATTTAAGAATGGGGATGGGGTATTTTTTTGCCCAATTTTTTCCGAGCAATATCTTCATTGTTTGAAGGGTTTAATTGTTAGCCTATTTGTAATGCCCTCCTTGTATTTAGTGTTTATTTGCTAGTTTGTAATACCTTCATATTTTTAAAGTTATCTTGTTGGTTTATTTGCAATACCTTCATATTTTGTAGGTTTTTATTTTTGGCTTGTTTGCAATACTTTCATCATTTTTAAAAATTACTTATTGG
>Ga0209208_10003182_pt1 | contig 23630 bp, 22 predicted proteins | sample S1TSphfallax_3_FD_187694 | JGI IMG/M metagenome (GOLD analysis project Ga0209208, IMG submission 187694) | Host-associated microbial communities from peat moss isolated from Minnesota, USA - S1T2_Fd - Sphagnum fallax MG (SPAdes) (version 2) | ecosystem: Host-associated > Plants > Peat moss >...
AGTGGTAGGCTATTTGCTCAATTTATTTCACCATGTTTTTGAAATGACTATTTGTCACTAACCATTAGCAGATTTAAGGTGTTCAAGTTTGTATCGATTTTCAATCAAATACCCAAAAACACCTGAGAATTCATCGATTGGACTTAACATTTGGTGACCATTCCATGGATATAGAACTATAATTTCTAATTCAATAACTCTTTTGTTGAAAGATTTAGTAAAAACTATTTGTCTTCACTGGAAAACAAATATTATTTCTTTCAAAATTTGATTGTTTTTACATTTCATTTTTTTGTTAAAAACTAAAAAAAATTTAAAAAATCTTCATTATACGTGTTAACCATTTTTGTTTGTGAAAGATGACAATTGTGTTGATACATAATATGAGGAAGCAAATGAACAAGGCATTGCAACAAGAAGGTGGGGATGTATCTTTTGTTGGTTAATGAGGACAATTTTACACAATGGATTTGGAAAGCCTTGCTACTATGCATATTGCATAGCAATAAGAGATCAAAATCAACATTAAAAAAGGATAATCAGAAATACGAACTAACATCAAAATTGACTTGATGGAGTAGTTGGTCGTGACTACAAACGCAAAACCTTTATAGGGCCGTGTTTGGACCCCTACCGAAAATGATGTTTTTTGATACTAAAATATTATTGTACCTAGTACCAGAGCTTAGGAGATTAAAGAAATTCAAGTCGAAAGGACAATCGAAGATTTGGTAGAGTTTCCAAAGAAGGCTACTTCTGAAATTAGCAACAGTGACCACTCTTCGACAATGAATCTTTGCGGGGAGCATGATTCACGCTAGAAAATTTTGGTACTTCTTGCCTTTATTATTGATTCCACACCCACTAGCTAGATCTGTTCTTTTTGTAAAGGTCCATAACACATAATTGGAAATTACCTTTATAGATCCAACGAAATACCAATTTTTATAACGAAAACAATTTTCAGTACTACCCAACTTGCCATTTCAATTAGCTCCCAAATTCCAATGGCGCATGTTCCTGTAGTACCTAAGTGTACCTCTTTTTTCATATTTTCCCTTAGTTACTTCGTTACTCAAGTGTTGAACAACTAGTACCTAGAAATGAATCTTATCGGAAATAGTATTTTACCAGCATACCTTGGGAATTGTGGACTATCCTATGTAGGCAACAGAAATATTCCCAACCCATGGACAATGACTCCTAATCCTTATTACCCAAGAAACCTTTCATTACTTTCTTTAACACATTTGGACTTATGGCATACCCTTTTCCGAATGTGGTGTGTACTGGAATTATTGTAACTAGAGGAAGTCAAGGTGTCCAAGTGTATGTGATGGCTCCCCAAGTAACTACTCCCACTAGTGGATTTTCTATCAAAAAATTAATGCCTTATTTCCAACTACCCACACAAAACCCACCATCAGGATTTAATAGTTTTGGGGGTGGGATACCTACAAAAGGCAGTGGTAGTCCTCCTCATGGGAGTGGAAGACCACTAGGAGGGGGAAGTGGACCTTTGAAAGGAGGTGGTGGACCTCTAGGTAGAGGTAGACCCTAGAGTGGAAGTGGACCCCCAAGTAGTGGAGGACCTTTAGGAGGAGGTGGAGGTGGATTTCTGGTTGGAGGTGTAGGTGTGCCTTTTAGTGCTCCATGGTTAGGTTCCCCTTGGAACCCATGGTACCCACCATGCAGCAGTATCCACCATTGGCATCCATAACCCATGTAACTCCTTCATTAAGGAAATCATTACCATACCTAATTTATTCTACTAAGATATATCCAAATGCTCATGTTCCAATGTTTTGGAAAGCCATTTAGGTTAATGATGAAGAACAAGATGCTAATATAGTGAACTTGTTTTGTTTCACCTTAAGGGATGCAATTTTGGAATGGGGCAAAAAAATTATGTAATCTCATTTGGGTTATTTTTTTTGGAGTTGGAAGCTGCATTTTGTAAACAATATCAAACCATTCAAAATGATGAATATGTTTTCATTGCTTTTAGAGTCATTAAGGCAATGATGAAAACATTGAAGTTTACTATGAATAAATCCTTAAACTTGTTAATTGCCTTCAACATAAGGTGGATGACAACTTATTGACAACCTTTTTTTGAGCTAGATTAGTCCCCTACTTGTGAATCACAACTAAGGGAATGAAGTGAAATACCTTATTTGAGCACAAAGAATTCTGCAATCACCTATTAGGAGATTATGGTGGATGCAAAAAAGTACCAAAAATTATTAGAACCACTAAAAAAAACTAAAGAAAACACCAGACAACACTCGGACTAAAAGGGTGTGTGGATTCTATCATAAACCATGACATCTAAAGGAACGTTGTCATTGGAATCTAGATAATCCAAACAATAAATTGAGGGGCAAAAAAAAGTTTCGGTGAATGAAGTTTTTCCTCATGTAGGGAGCAAAATAGGTGGAAACCATGGAAAGTAGGGGAACCAAAATCAAGGAAGTTCTCTAATCTCTCATTGTTTCATTTGTAATGCCTTAGAATGCAAGATTTATGACGATCCACATAAATCAATGGCACGAGATGTCTCGAAACAAAGTCTCCCATGTATAACTAAAAAAGGATGAGGTTACTATCAACATGGTTTTAACTATTGCAACCAAAAGCCAAAACCCAAGATTGGTGCTACCATAGGAAAAGGAACTAGGGAAGACCAAAACTACAAAAGATTGGGAAAAGGAAGAACAACTGCAAAAGATTTTTGAATAAGTCATCCAACAAATGTAAGCATCAGAAGCCACATTGGAAACAACACCAAGGAACCAACCACCAATGCATGAGTCATTTCGATCATCAAAGATTGGAACCAATTTTGGTGATGACGGAACAATTACCAAAAAAATGACATGCTCTCGAAAATCGGTCAATAATTACTAAGTAGTAAGCATACTCTTACTCATGGTCAACTCATGCATTTGGCCCTTGATTTAAAGTAGTATGTGGCTTCCAAAGTATCTCCTAGTAGCCAACCAACCCATCTTCAAGGACCACCTTCTAATGTATGTTCAATTGTCATAGATCTTCACATGGCAATAATCCACGTGCACGTGGGGAAAAACATAATGGAGGATGTCCTATTGGATGGGGGGTTGGGTGTCAACATTATCATTGAATATTTGAGGAAATTTTTTAAATTACCTATCCCAAAACCTACACCCTATACCCTTAGGATGGCAGACCATACCTTAACCAAACTAGTAGGGTTAATTCAAGATCTAAAAATCCATATCCATTTTTGTATCTTGTCACCTTCATAGTGATGAAAAACAACATACTTGATGCCAATTACTCCATGTTATTGGGTCATCCATGGCTATGTGATGCCAAGGTTATGCATGATTGAGGGAATAATCTCATCAACATTGAAGGTAATGGCATTGTCCACACCATAGTAGTAACAAATCATTTGGGTAACAATACCAAACGCCTAGAAGTTTTGTTCTGCTACAATTTTGTTAATGGAGTCACATATGAAGAGGAAGACATGTTATTGGTGGTTAAACTAGATTTGTTCACAATCAACACCATTACTTTACCAGAGTCGGAAATCTTGGCAATGGTGGTGGCTGATGAAAAAATCAATGTAGATACAAAAATCAGTACTTATACCAAAATCAATATTAAAGAATAAATTTTTGATTTCCCCCATGCACCAAGGGAAATTTTGGTAGACATTACACCAACATAAATCAAAGTGCAAGACATGAAAATAACAAAGTGGAATCTATCAAAAAATGCCCAAATTTGCCCTCTAGATTTGGGTACTTTTAACGAATCCCAATTGGTGAAATTGAATGCCGATTTGAATTCTTCTATAGTAAATGCAATAGAACAATTATTGAAAGATTATAAAGATGTTTTTGCATGGACTTACAAAGATTTAAAAGGTATTCCACCTCACCTAACATAGCACCAAATTGAACTCAATTCCAATATTCTTGCATCACATCAAGCATGGTATTAGATGAATCCAAATTACGTTGTGGTCATGAAGTAGGATTTGGACAAGTTGTTAGCTGTGAGATTCATTGTTATAGTGGAGGAAGCAACTTGGTCTTCTCCCATTGTGGTGGTACCAAAAAAGAACAAGAAGTTCTGAATTTGTGTGGATTTCCGAAAATTGAACATTACCACAAAAAGGATCTTTATCCTTTACCTTTTACGGAGGAAATACTAGACATGGTGGGAGGGCATGAAATCTATCCATTTTTGGATGGCTTTTTGGGTTATCATCAAATAATGATTGCCCCAAAAAATAGGTTCAAATATGCCTTCATTACGGATTAAGGAGCATTTGTTAATTGGATAGTCATGCCCTTTGGCTTGAAAAATGTTTGACCAACCTACCAACGGGCAATGAATATGGCATTTTGTGAATACCTCAAGGTGTTCATGAAATTGTTCCTGGATGACTTCAATGTATTCAATGACCTCAACTTGCACCTTGCTCAACTTTTGTTATGTTTTGATAAATTCCAAGAACTCAGTATTAGTCTAAATTTAGATAAATGCATGTTTTTGGTTTACTCAAGGATCGTACTTGGATATGTTGTCTCCAAGGAAGGGAAATTATCTAATCTAAAAAAGATTTGAGGGCGAAAGCACACTACATGGGACCATTTTAAACCCCAAAAATAATTCTTTTTAGATATATTTTGGTATATTTTGGGGCAGTTTTTCTTTGATTTCATCTAGCATTTTGATAAACATATAAAATGGATTTTAATATTGAGGCCTCCAACATAATTATTGTCATCTTTCAAATGAAAGTAATTTTTCAACAAAATGTTTTTTTTCAACACACGTATGCTCATTTGAATGAAAAACTTGTCCAAATGATTTTTGTGAAATCACATGAGTCAAACTTTTCAATTGTAATTGAAATGGTTAATTAATTCATATTCAATATATGATTACATATTTCATCAAGTTTTATAATTATTTGAATCATTTTTAGAGTATATTTGCATTTTGAAGTATATCGTGACAACATTTAAATTCTCACAAATATAATTTTTAATCATTGAATATTAATAAAAAATGTAGTTTCCTTTGACAAATTCATTATTTGGCTATTGAACTATTTTATTTTGACTATAGTTTATGAACAGTTCTTTTAATATTGGTTTCATGGAGGTTGAAAGTTGCATAGTTTTGAAAAAAAAACAATATTTTTGACAACATTATTTGGCCACTATAGTGTGTTTTCACCCTTCGACAATCATGAATATGCCCATTGGAAACACCAAAGGACGTACAAGTCTTCAATGGGATGGCCCAATTCTACCACTATTTTATCAAGAATTTTGCCTTCATTATGGCCCCCATCACAAAGCTCTTATAAAAAACAAAGGTGTTTGAATGGACTGCAAAATGCTAATAAGTGTGGGAAGCCATAAAACAATGGTATTTGGATGCACCGATTTTAGTTGCACCAAGATGGCACATGGAGTTTCATGTCCACATAAATGCATTGAATTTGGTAGTTGAGGTTATGTTAGCTCAAAATCCTATCAGAAATGGTGATCAACTAATTATATACACCTTTAGACTCTCCAACAATGTAAAGAAAAACTACACCACTACCAAATTGGAGGCATTGGCCATGGTTTATGCTTTGCATAAATTCAAACACTATCTACTATGAAACAATTGTTTGTTTTTTATGTGGACCACATGGCATTGTTGTACCTCATCAAAAAACTTCAATTGTTAGGACAAATTGCGGGTGGTTGTTGTTATTTTTGGACACAATTTTGCAATGGTGTACAAACCAAGGTGCTTTCATTTTGTGGCGGATATTTTCTCACAACTACCAAAAATCTAGGGATTCCTAACATAACTACTAATGCTTCATTGTTTATACTTCAATCAGAATGGATGCAGGAAATACATACCTACATCTCTACTAAATTTTTTTTAGAAGGATATTCCATAGAACAATGGAAGAAACTAATGTTGAAGGCATTTACTTTTACCATTATCGATGGACAATTGTATAAACAAAGGCAAGATTGAATCTTCTATCGATGTTTACGTGATGGCAAGATCTCGGTAATCCTATGGGAGATGCATAAAGGACTTGGTGGAAAACATTTTTCAGCAAACATCATAGTTTGAAATGTGTTGGATGCTAAGTACTATTGGCCAATTTTGCATAGGGATGGACAATAGCACTACTAATCTTGTGATGCTTATTAGTAAATCGAAAATCTTTTACATATCCCAATGGCGAAGTTGATCACTATCCTCCTAGCTAAACCATTCATGAAATGGGGTTTGGATTTCATTAACCCCATTAAACCTGTTAGTCGCTCACACAACAATTACATTTTGGTTGCTACCAATTATGCAACAAAGTGGGTGGAGGCAAAGGCATTAAAGACCAACACAATTCTAATCATAGTTTAATTCATTTATGAATTCATTTTGACTAGGTTTGGTTGCCCTCTCATTTTGGTTAGCGACCAAGATACCCATTTTATCAATGATGCCATCAAGATCCTTACCAATCATTTTTTGTTTCACACATTAAACTCTACAACTTACTACCCTCAAGGAAATGGTCAAGTTGAATTTACCAATAAGGTTATTAGGTTATTATTGACCAAGCTAGTGAACAAAAATCACATGGATTGGGATGAACATCTTTACACCATTTTGTTTACCTACATGATAACTTTCAGGGTCGGCATAGGTCATATTCCTTTTCAGTTGGTGTATGGATTACATGTGCTAATGCCTACAAAATATTTGCTATTTATGACTAATTTTACAACATTTCAAGATTTTGCCATGACATGAATACTTAATATCCAACTATTCGAGTTAGAAAAGGTTAAGGAACCATGGAAATTTGCAACTAAAACCACATGCTGTGACAATGGAATCATGCATTGTGGGCACAAAATCCTACTGAACCAAATCCTTTTCATTTGGTGACCATGTGCTTTGATTTCCAAAAGCATGCAAGGAACACATAAGCAAGTTCAAACAACATTAGTTTGGACCATACAATATTTAGTATTGTTTACCTAATAATACAACATTTTTGGTGATGGTAGACAAATTTGATCCCAACCCCATCTTAGTCAACATCAACAAATTGAAGCCTACCAATTCCAAGACACAACTATTTCTGGAAGACTAGAATCAACAATTGAAAGGGGAAGGATACAACCAACACCAAAATAAGGTTCAACACTGCAAGCTTGGAAAATGCACAAGGTACAAGCAAAAAAAATCATTTTCGGTGGATGGAACCAAAATCCAATAATCACGCCTTGGAACCAAGTTAAGGATTTGGTACTTGGAACCGAAATTCAAAATTCAATAGTTGGAACCAAAAACTTGGAAAACCCAACTAAAATTGAAATTCAAGACTCACTAGTTGGAATCAAAACCTTGGAAGACCCAGTTAGAACCAAAATTCATGCCATAGGAACCAAAACCAAAAATCTATCACTAACCAAGAATTTGTGTCCCAAAACGAAAATCTAATATTCGGAGCGAACAACTGAAATTGTTGAGTTAGAAAATATTGGTCAAAATCTAGATCTAGAATATCTTGAAATGATTCCAACACTGCAGAATTAGTGGTGGATTTTGTCATTGTATAATCAGTGGATGAAACTAAAACATGTCTTCTAGCATCCATTGGCACATTTTGTTTATTCCTTGAAACAATATCCAACGAAAAAAATGTAGAAACAACATTAGCAAATTGATGGCTGCATTTTGGCAACAACACATTTTCAAATTCCAATGAAAACGTACAACACATTGCTTGAATCAATATCCAAGAATCGATACCGCAATTGGCAAACAAGGTGGCTCTTTTTGGAAACAACTTGGCTAGCCTACCAAGTATAAATGTGGGACCTTCTCTCCCATTTCATCCTTTCCATTTGTTTTCTCTCATTCCTCTCGAGTCATTCATAAAGTCTAGAAATTCAATAAAGCCACTAGGAGGTTAATTTAGCCAAATGGATAAGTTCCAATGTTGGGTAACTAGCTGAGGTGTAGCATGGGCTCATATGATTGGGCTTTTAAGTTTGACGACCCTAAAGTTGACACCCATATGGCATTTGGTCAAGGAATTTTTATAGTCAATAATTCGATTAAACATAAATGTGATAAAATTTGTTATGCAAGGAATTTTGGTAATCATTACCGAAAATCGTGTTGCAAAGATGTTGTGTTTGCTTTAAGCCATAATCACAAAGCCACCTATGATGCAATCTACAAAAACAATGAACCTCTGCGTTCAAATGGCACCATTAAATGCAATCGTGCGAAAGGAAGGTTGAAGACTTCTCCAATTAAAAAGGAAGCATGTCGCTCATCTTTTGGCCTTGATTCAAGCTATATGGCTGAAGGGGATTCACATAACATATGTTAACAAGAAGTTCATGCTTTTGGTGACCCTTGCTGAACTTCAAAAATCAATAACTTAGGTTCAAGTTGTTTTCAACAACTTGCATTCCATGCTATAGGATTTGTCCACAATAGTCAAACCAAAAAAAAACCTTGGGAAGGAGATGAAATTTAGTGTAGCCCAAGTCATCAACATCATCTTCCACAATTGGTTTTTAATTGACCCCATTTTTGAAGCATATCATAGGAGTTTATCAAGTGTAAAAGAGAAATGAAGAAAGGAAAGATGTGAAAAGAAAGAAGAAAAGAAAAGAAAAGAGGTGAGAGGAGATCCACATATCAAGGGTTGTGGAAGTTAGATATTTAAATCTAGATCTAGATCTATTTTGAAAAGATCTTGGAATGAAACTTGGAAAGATTGTAGAAGACTATAAGACGCTTCTATTCTCAAAATTCCAAAAGATAAATATTTGTTTTTTGAGAGTTATGAGCTTTTGAAGATTTTGTGTCAAATCTGGTTTTTTGGTCATATCTCCTTTGTTTGAGCTTTTTCGAATCTACATCTTTGGGATCTTACAGATCATAAAGAAGTATATATGTGAGAAAAATTTCAAGTCATTTGGATACGTATTAAGAGAGATTCAAGTATCTAAAGTTTCAACCTCAGTTTTGAAGTCAGTTTCTTTTGAAAGTGATAATTCTTTATGGTCATCATCAATTGAGCTGAAATTCTAAAGAAATATAGAAGACATATATTTTATGTGTCTCTCAAAATCTCAAGGAGTTTGGAGTTGCTGAGAACGAGTTGTAAGTCATTTTATGTTTAAGTCCTAATTTGAGGTGATTTCAAGGAAGTAGCAAGATCTCTCATTGTATGAAGTTAAATGAGCTAAAATTTTGAGAAACAGTAGTAGACATAGCTTTTCATGTTTCAGCAAAATTTCAAAAGGTTCAAGGTCATATGTGAGCGGTGTAGTTTTGCAAAGCTGTTGTGACAGAAGTTTACATTGAGAAGACATCAAAACAAAATTTTGAAGTGGAGCAAATATAACTTGGGAGTACTTGAAGGAAGGAGTTTGAAGATTAGGAAACGCAAATACATCATCAAGACCTTCATACAAAAGTTTGGTATGTAATCATGTACTTAATACCATACAAGATATTATACAATACATACATATACGTAAAACCTATGTATAGTATAGAATTTCGTATAATACTCGAAACATACATACATACGCAAGGTCCATCTTGTTCAACCCTAACCCTAACCCTAATCCTAGAAACCTAAGGAAAGAAAACCCGAATCCCAATCCTAAAAACACTAAGAAGACATTAAGTGTTGCCTTGAGAAATGGTGGACGGTCTTTTTCAAATTGCAATTGAAAAATTAGACAAGAACAATTTCCAAGTGTGGAAATTTAGGATTATGAATTTCTTGATGGGGAAAGGTTATTGGTAATTCATAACTGGTGATGATACAAGACCTCCTCTCCTAGAAAACCCCACACAACAACAAATTCAAGCCAATAAAACTTGGCATGAAAAAGCAAGAAAAATCTTATATTGGCTTTCTATGAATGTGTCCGATTCCATGATTGTGCATATTCAAGATGCAAAATCACCCAAGCAAGCTTGGGATACATTGATGAAGATGTATAGCACCAATGCATAAGCTCGCAAAATGCAATTCAAGTAAGAGTTGCATAATCTACAAAAAAACTTCAAGATGAACAAGATGAACATCAGTGACTATTCTACAAAGGTGATAAACCTTGCAGGTGCTCTTGCATCTATAGGAGCCCCTGTAAATGATGAAGATCTAGTGGCCGTGACCTTGAATGGTCTTGGAAAAGACTATAGCCAGTTTTGTACTTCAATTGTAGTTCGAGAAACATTTCCCAATTTCCAAGACTTAATAACCATACTTATAAGTGAAGAGATGAGAGTTGTTGGTACCTCATCCAATGGAGGATCACAAGAAACTGTTTTCTACTCAAATTCTAATAGAGGTAGAGGTAGAGGTGCTAAAACCTCATTTCGAGGTCGACACAGAAGTTCGCATGGTGGACATCATCAACATGAAGGTTAGTCTCATGGAGGTGGACGAGGAAACTTTAGAAAAAGAGGAAGTCGTGGAGGTTGTGGTGGAAGTCATCGAGGTCAATAATCAAATAATGATTCAAATTGTTACTATTATGGGAAACCTAGGCATATGGCAAAAAACTATTATCAAAGGGAGCATGATGCACGAAATGGAAAGCTACAACAAGGGAATTATGCATCAACTAGCAATCAAGGTGATGAACAATTGTTTGTGATGCAGCACATGGCAAATTCAATGATAGGAGGTGTATTAGATAATAATGTCTGGTATGTGGAATTTGGAGCTTCAAATCACATGACTAGTCATGGAAAATGGTTTAGAGACACAAAGGATTTGAAGACACTAGGTTTTATGGAAACTAGTGCTGACACTCCACGTCCAATCACACAAATTGGCAAGGTGCCATTGTCCATGCAAGATGGGTAAACAAAGTACTTGAAAGATGTATTTCATGTTCCAACCATAACAAAAAAATCTGGTCTCTATAGGCCAGATGGTGGAACAAGGTTTACATGTGACATTTAACCCAAATGGATGTTTTGTGGAAGACATGAAGAACCAAGGCAAATTGATTGCCAAAGGAGAAAGGAATGGACGAATGTTCACCTTGGATGTGAACATGCCTGAGGTGAATTCCATGTTATTCACAGATGGAAAAGGAGCTAGAGACATTGGAATTTGGCACAAGCGAGTTGGCCATGTTAATCTTCAACGTCTTAAGCTAATGGAGAAACAAAATCTTATTGGAGGTCTTCCCAAATTTGGAACAGAAAAGGTGATGTCAGAAGTTTGTGAAACATGCCAATTGGGGAAACAAGCTAGGCTTCCATTCCCAGTTCAAACAACTCATGTAAGTTCCAAACCTTTGGAAATGATCCACTCAAATATGTGGACCACGAAGACAAAATCCATTGGAGGATGCAAATACTACGTGAGTTTCATTGATGAGCATACAAGGAAAATGTGGGTTTATTTCATGAAACACAAAGGTGAAGTGTTTCAACATTTTTTGAATTTCAAAGCAATGGTGGAGAAGGAGAAGGGTGTGAGCATCAAGTGCCTAAGGTCCGATGGAGGGGGAGAATACTTTTCAAATGAATTCAATGGGTATTTGAAAGAACATGGAATTCAAAGGAGTACTCATGTAGTTACTCCCCACAACATAATGGAGTTAATGAATGGAAAAACAAGCACATTGCATAAATAGCACATGCCATGTTGAATGAGAAGAATTTGTCAAATTACTTTTGGGCTGAAGTGGTAGTAATTACAATCTATATCATGAATCGAACACCCACAACAACAATTCATGGCATGACACCTGAAGAAAAATTCACAAGCAAGAAACCAGATGTCTCACGCCTCAAAATGTTTGGTTACATTGCATATGTGCATGTTCATGATAAAAAGAGATCAAAAGAGATCAAAACTAAATCCAAAAGCTAAGAAATGTATCTTCATTAGATATTCTTTGGAACAAAAAGGATATAAATGCGTCAACCCTTCCACTCAGAAGTTGCAAGTGAGTAAAGATGTTATGTTTGATGAGATTGTTAGCTGGTACCCACCACTGAAGATAGCAAAAGATGGAGAGGCTAGAAATGGTGATGTTTCATCAAGTGTGGAGTAGGAATCACAATTAATTAATGGACCACAAGATTCCTCAATTAGTGGGTCTAATAACACTCCATGGAAAGGAAGATTAAAATTTTCAAACATTATAGATGGTAGTTCTCAAACATCATCTAGAATTCTTCATGTAGATGATGAGTCAAATGATTCAGAAAAAAGTGTGGGTGAAGAATCAAAAATCTCTTTAGTTATTACTCCTGGAGCACGAATGACCAAGAAAGCTTTGAAAACACCCGACAACAACAATGGAGCACGAGATCCACACGAGTCAAGTACCTTGTACAAAAACTCACATATGATGGCTTTGTAGCTCATCATTACGCATACATGGTGAAAATCATACAAGAGGTTGAACCCACTTGTTTTGAACAGGCGGTCAGAAACCCTAAACGGGATAATGCCATGGATGAAGAGATGGCGGCGTTGGATGCTAATGCTACTTGGGAGTTGGTAGCTTTACCAAAGGACAAGAAAGCAATTGGGTGCAAATGGGTGTACAAAGTCAAGCATAATGCAAATGGATCTATGAGTAGATACAAAGCAAGATTGGTTGCCAAAGGTTATGCCCAAACTTATGGCATAGACTATGAGGAGACCTATAGTCTAGTTGCCAAAATGACAACTGTAAGAGTAATCATTGTTATGGCAACAACAAAAGGATGGTCTTTACATCAAATGGATGTAAAGAATGCTTTTCTTCATGGAGATTTATAAGAAGAAGTGTACATGGAACAACCACCATGTTATGTGGACCAAACATGTCCTAATTTGGTTTATAGGTTGAAAAAAACTTTGTATGGCTTGAAGCAAACACTTAGAGCTTGGTAAGACAAGATAGGTCAGTATTTTGTCATAAGTGGATTTCAAACATCCAATGCAGACTTTTCACTATATGTGAAAAAGACAAATCATGCGATTGTTGTCACAATCATCTATGTTGATGACTTGATTATCACAAGAGATAGTGATGTAAACATCTTTGATTTGAAGAAGCTTTTGAAGCAAAAGTTTGAGATGAAGGATTTGGGAAAGTTGCGTTACTTCCTTGACATTGAGGTAATCTAATCCCCCAAAGGGATATGGTTATTACAAAGGCAATATGCCTTGAACAAATTGTCCGAATATGGGATGACAAGTTGCAAACCCATTTCAATTCCATTGGAGCAAAATGTGAAGTTAAGTGTAGATAAAGGAGACCTTGTGGAGGATACCACTATGTATAGACGCATAGTGGGGAGTTTGATCTACATGACCATCACAAGGCCATATTTGAGTTATGTAGTTGGAATGGTGAGTCAATTCATGCAAACACCACGAAAGCCACATTTGGATGCAGTGAGGTGCATACTGAGGTACATAAAACATACTTTGTAGTGTGGATCTTTTTATGAAGCCAAAAGCCAATTATAAGTACATGGATACACAAATGCTGATTGGGTTGGTAATGTTTCAGATAGAAGATCAACTAGTGGTTTCATGTTTTCTTTTGGAAGTGGTGCTATTAGTTGGAGCAATAAGAAACAACCAACAATTGCATTATCAAGCACGAAGGCAAAATACAGAAGCATAGCAATTGTTGCATGTGAAGTAGTTTGGTTACAAAAACTACTTTCAAATTTGGGATAGTCAGTGGATACTCATGTTGTCATTTATTGTGATAGCATCAGTAGCATACTACTTGCTAACAACCCGGTCTATCATGCTAGGACAAAGCACATTGAGGTGCACTACCACTTTATTAAAGAAAAAGTTCTAGCAAAAGAAATTGACCTTATTCATGTCAGTATTGAAAATCAAGTTGCTAACATTTTCACAAAGGCTTTAGGTATAGACAAGCTAAAAAAGTTTCGAAAAATGTTTGGTGTACTAGAAGTGGATTTGAGCTTGAGGGGGAATGTTGAGAATTCAAATTCAATTAGTTAGGTTTCATTAGTTACTAGAGTAGGAAAGTAACTAGGTTATTTTCACAAGGTTGAATTACTTTTTTTACTTATATTAGTTTGGTTATTTGTGGTTTGGTCTTGTAGTTAAATACCTTGGTGTTGATGGTTTGTTTATCTTTTCTTCATTACACAAGTTTGTGTATTTCATGTGACAAGAACCTTGAGGAGTTCTTGATGTTATGTTTTGTGTTACGAGCATCGTGTTATAGTTTCCTTTCAATAAAGGTTTATATTTGCACTTGAGTAGATCTCCTATTTGTTATTAGCATAATGTTTGCATCTTTCCACCAAATTGTTTCATTTTTGTGGTTATAGATGTGCCCAAAGGCAAGGCACAAGTTCTCTTTTGACCCCATGCCCAAAAAAACCACTCCTAATGTGTGAATTTTCTTGGAACCTTTATGTGTTTAATGACTAACCTAGCTACCCTACCTAACCAATTAATTTAAAATTTTGTATCACACAAAGGGTTTTTGATGAATTCCATTATCCAATTTTGAAACCATGAAATATATAACATAGAGAAATTACTAACTTTTCAATAACACTAAATGTCATTTTTCAAACTATAATGTGTAAAAAAATTCATATGCACATGGTGGAAATGTTAACTCAATATATGCATGTGCTAATTTAATAGGTAGACATTTTATTTGTGCCATTGTTTCACATTTCATTGCAATTACCTTTAACAATTTTAATTATGCCTATGGAGTTAATTATTAAGGCCATGAAAATGTTACCAAATTTGTGCATGCATCAACTAAAAATGGAATATCACTAATGTGAACTAGCTTGCTTCGAAGGCCCATTTAGTGATATGAGCTAATGAATTCACTAAACAATAGATTTAAACACCTTTCCAATTAAATGAATAGGTGTACTTTCATTGGTCAAAAGAAACAATTGGTTTTGCCATTATTGTAGATGTGTGGTTTACGCTAGTTTTTATGATTGAAATTTTATTCAAAACAACTATGGGAAAAAAATGTCTTCAATCAAATCATATTAGTCATTTATGCAAAAAATTACTATTTTTTTACTAAAATAATTCTCCAAAATGACTTAGTTGACATAACAATATTACTTTGATCATAGAAATATTAATATATTAATTTATTATTATTATTATTAACAATAATGTATTAATTTATTTTTCTAAACTATGGATGAATCCAAAGTCGCACTAAACATTTAATTCCATTCTCAATTTGTTTTTATTTCTTTTGGGTTTGGTAAACTTATTACAAGTTTTCATGATGATGTCATGGGCACAACATGTCCAAAGTGAAATTAAAACCTTCTCCTCCTCATCCAGAACCCAAAGGTTTTACCATTCAACCACCATTTCACATGATGATATAAATTGTTATCAAAAAATACAAAAACACATTTTTCTAATATCACACATTAAAATTTTATTATATAGTTAGGTAATTTCATGATAAAATTATTTTACACACGTAAATCTTTAATGTCATTATTCAATTTAGTTCCTTTTTTTTTTATAATTACATTGAAATTTATAATGCCTTATTCATAATGTGTAATGTATTAAATTAATTTTAAATATTTTAAATTAAATTATTTAAATTATTGTCTAATTGAATTCTATAAAATTTTAATTATATAGTTAAAATTCACATGTATTAATATTGTAAAAAAAGTTAGAATTTTTTTTTGAATTTGTCTAAATAAATAAATAAATAAATTCAAATTTCACATGTAAATGAGTTATATTTCAAATTATGTCCCCTATTTTTATTTTTATTTGAATAATTTAAAAAAATGAAAACATGATATTTGTAATTTACTTTAATTTTTTTTGATAATTCAAGTTTAAAAATAATTTAAATTAAATTGGACAATGCCAGATGGGTGTCACATGACATACACCATGTGTCCAACATAGTGTCTATTTAATTAGGTAACGAGTTTTTAAATTTGAAACAAACATACCTAGTTTTGAATTTCATTAAATCAAACTTAGTTAATCATTTTAGACAAATGGATTTGACTCTATTCCTTGTTATTTAATACAATCATTGATGTTTTAACTATTAAAAATTTGTCACACAAATATTAGAGAATTCAATTGCATTCCATAGGAGTGTGAATTATTTTCATTTGATTTTATTTATCAACTATATTAAATTAACACTTGAGCCCACAACAATATCCAAGTCCATGCAAATATTCAAGTCTACAAAAAAATTCAAGAAGACTTTTTAACATGACCTCTAAATGCAAACAAATGATATTGATGTGAATGATAAACTATGCATGTACCATTTAAAATTATATTTGGCTAATAAAAAATGTAAAATGTTGTGTTCATATTAAAAGGAGCCACAAGTGCCCAGTTGATTGAAGGCCCTAAAAATGTGGGTAGTATAATCAAAGTGACATGGCCAAATATGACTAGTCATACATGGAAAATACTCTTAAAATCAAAATTACATGTCAACACAATTTTTAAAAAATGTTATGACCCAAAAAATGTTACAATATATTATTATGTAAATGTGTATATTAAAGGATTTAGGGTTTAGGGTCTTTTTAACCAATGGTTTTTATTATTGTTGGTGTTTTTATTATTCATATCAATTAGTCAATTTGGCCAATGGTCAAAATGGTAATCAAAATGATTTTTTTAAAACTTAATATGGAAGTAGGTAGATTTAGCCGAGACTAAACACCTAGGTTTAAAAATTAACCTAGTCTAACTAGGCTAAATACCTAAATTAAAAACATAATAGGTTAGTTAGTTGAGCAACCTAGCTTAACTAACCAACCTAACTAGGTAGCCTAGCTAGATAGCGTGCAAGTGTGAGGACTTGAACCCTTCACCTCCATGTTGGACTTAGTCCTCAACTATTGCACCATATTTTTAACAAACAATAAAATGTGGCATTTTGCTGTCATGAACATTTCTTTCTAACTTACCTAAGAAGCCAAACTTAGCTACCCTATAATTAATTAGCCTACATTTTCTACCTACCTAGGCCCTACCTACCTATGAATCAATGTATTATTCATTTTGATTGTCATTTTGACTAATAATCAAATTGCCATTGGTGAACTTGACTAATAAAAATAACCTTAATCATAAATATATTTTAAAACAAAATTGAATGTCACATTTGACCAAGTAGTCAAAAAAGTTAAAATAGTCAATTGAACCAATCAAAATAAACACATCATTTTAGCAATTAAGGCCTTTAGTGAAATCAATCAATTTTTGGTCAAAATGGACAAGGTTGTTGATTAGATTGTTAAAAAAATCATGATTTGAAATAATTTATAATACATTAAAAAAATGTTGTGCAAGTTGATGCAAAGTTTTCATCATCAATTTCATTTACAACTTGAAAAAATAAAATAAAATAAACTATTTGTTATGCATGGAGTGGTTCATAATATAGAGAATGCACCCAAAACTTGCTTCAAATTACTACAATTCATCCACATTACTTTTATCCATCAACCTTGGAGCCATTTTTTTGGGTGTAAATTGATACATTAAGGTTCAATGACTTGTTTTATATAGATCTAGGTCGGTTTTGACAAGTGTTGAGAGGTTCCTTAATTTGCAATGTTGAACTTGAAAGGTTTAGGTTCCTGTGGCTTGGACTTGAATCAACACCATTAAATGGTGGAACTCACACAAGAACCAAACCATAGAAATAACCTTTTGCTAGAATTGAAACCAAATCTAACACTACGAAAAACAACCTTGAACACATGTTTATGTTCTTTAGGTTAGTTCCATCCATACCTCCTATTGGGCCTCTAAGAGTGTTTATCAAATCCAACATAATCTAGTAATTGCTTCACAATCCCCACTGACAAAAAAAAATGAAATGAAAGAAGGTGAGAAACAATTTTAATGCAGCACCTTGGCCAACAATTAAACTAGTTGTTTCTAGCCCTTGGGAGTGTGTAGTATACATGGAAACCAAATTAAATTTCAAGGTGAGTTCAAAAGTTCTTGAGTTTGAAAAATCTAGCCAAAATCATAACCAGGAGGTCTAGAAATTTGAAAAGCTAGATTAAAACCTATCAAAACTTTCTTTAATTATTAAAACTGAGACCAAATGTTCTCCAGATGTTTTTTTTCAAAAAGAAGAAGCCATCAACACAAGTCCAAAGAAGATGTGTGTTAAATCAACTCCTTTTTTTCCATGGTTGAACAATTATGGCATCCAAAAAAGTGTCAAAAGGGTTAGTTGTAACCAATGTGGGTAGGTATAGAGTATTGGGTAGGTTTAAGTACTCTAGGTTCTATGGTACTTTTGGGGGTATCTAGACTAAAGGTTCAAAATTTTGTTGAAATAAAATTCGGATTTGGATTGTGAAATCAACTCTTATTAAAATTGAAATTCAAACCTAAATTGAAAGTTGTCTCTTTTAAAATAGGTTTAAGCTCTTTAGTAATATTAGTACAAGATTTTTTAAAAATGGCAACATCTAAGTCCTTTTTTCAATGTTAGGACAATTGAACTTTGGGCAAACTGTATGAGATAAATCATGGTGGTATTGGGTGCATGTTGCATCACAAAAAAGGAAGAAGAAAGAGGTTGTGTCACCAGATTTTGGTTCAATTACAAGATAAAATTGAACTTGTTTTGTAGTTTGAACTTAGTGAAATTGAACTGATATTTAGGTGGTTGCCAACTTATTAGTTCCACCTTGAACTGGCTGTCAATTCGCTTGTTCCTCTCTCCCAAAAACAAACAAAAAAATGACACCCCCCGCAAAGAAAAAAAAGTGGGCATGTTGCCTTGTCTCATTGGTTGTCACGATTGTTTTTTTTTAAATTGTATTCTTCCCCAATTTTCTCCTACACTAATGTCATTCCATGAGCAAATTTGTTAGTTTTAGTTGGTGCAATGTAGATGGAACTGAAGTTAGTTTTAAACTGGATCCAATTTAAGCTTGATCTAGAATTAAAGGTTTTCTTTTAAATCTAAAAATTCATTCTCAAAATCAAAATCGCATCAAAAGTTTTGTCAAACCCAAAAAAAAAACTATAGACTAGAACCAAAGTGGAGAACACTGAACTTGTAGCATTGTTCATTGTCATTGCATGAAAATGTTGTGTACAGCCCCCAAGGGTGATGGCTCAACGGTACGCCCCCTAGTTGGTACCATAGAGGTATTGGATTCAAACCAACAAGTGAGTAGGTGAACCTACCATGTCCTCTACTACCATTGGGCCTAAACTGGTGTACTAGCAACAACTTGTAAGTTGGGTCTGTTCTTGTGTTCCAACCAAAAAAAAGTGATAATAATGTAGTGCCTTTGATTCAGTTGGATTAGGCATTCAAAGGCAATACTAACCACAACTGCTCCAATTTAGGAACACTCTTGCAATTGTTTCATGAAGTGTGTCAGTCAGTCAGCAATTATATCAAGCCATTCTTCTGTTGCCCATGTGTATGCATGATGATTTGTGAGGTCAGTTACATGTGACTATTGCAGTAGCCTAGCAGGTTTGGCACTCTAATGTTGAATATTGAATATATTTTCTTCTAAAATTCTTGCATAATCATTAAGAAATTATTAAAGGGTGTTTTTTATTTATTAAATACACCTTAATAATTTCTCCAAAGTCTTGAATTTTTTTCTCATAATTAATTAGTGTTGAAATTGCTGAGTTATTATGCTGTTGTTGTACATGTTTTTCCCAGTGAAAATAGCCACAATCTCTTGCATTGCACTCCTAATCTCATTAGTTACATCAGTTGCAATAGTCTTTTTTTGTAAGGCATAAAAAAATCTAAATTTTATGGAGTGAAATTTGGGGTCTTTTTGTGACCAGATTTTGAATTTTTTTTAAAACCTAATTTTTATGTTATTTTGTAGTAGGGAGCAAACAATATAAAATGATGCTTTGACTTTTTTCCTCTCTTCAAGCACTTGGAGAAAATTATTTTTGTACCTTATATTCATGAATATCTCTTGTATAAAAGACCCTGGATATCAGACCTACTCTTTAAGAGTGGGAAGAAAATTATGCATACTTAGAAGTGTAAGATCCCTCCTACTCATGAGGTGTATAAGCAAAAACTCCCCCCTTGGAAGTCTCATGATCTACATATGTTTAAATACATAATAATTTTGCATTGTGTTTTACAATGGGTGAAGCCCATGGGTGAGGGGGCACTCCCAAAATGTGGGGCTGAACTCAACTATCACCTCATCCTAGGCCCTTTATTTGAAAATGCTGCCACCCTTGGGCTTTATCCTACACATGCTTCATTTATATCCAAATTTGACTCAACATTTTTCGGGATGATTGCCACCTTAGCCCATCACAAAATTGTTAAAAAACAAAACATCAAGTTCCAACCTGCAACATGACAATAAAAGGAAGTTACAATTAGAATAATAATGAACTTCTATAACCATTGTTCATCAATTCATATGTCTAATGTGTGATGCAGTACTATGATGTAACTAATTTGATCCAATGTAACATACAGTCTGAAGTATAGCCCAATGCAACATTATTACATACTGTGGTGTCACATAACTGTTCTTTCACAAACCATCCAGCCCCAACTAGCACAAAATTCTTCAATTGTCCCTGAAGCCAACTTGTCCTGAACTTCTATTTCTCCGGGCCACAAAATTCTTCACTTGTCCATGAAGCCAAGATGTGGGCAACATAGGGTTGATTTGTGGAGGGTAAAGTCCCTGGACAGGGCCATTCCCAAAATAAGTGTCCCCCCAGCCCAAAGGCTGAGGGCTGGTTATTTTGGAATGCCCCTGCCCGAGGACTTTACCTGTTGTAATAATTGCTGCAGTGAATTTTTACTGTGATACCCGGTGGGTACCCTCTGGGTATCGCAGTACAATTTTAACGTGTATACCCGGTGGATATCCTTCTGGTACCCAAGGCATCACAGTAAAAAAGTTTTAAAAAATTAACACAGGCATTTTGAAAACAAAATGTCTGCCCCCCAAATGGTAAGCGTCTCCTCTCAGCAGAGGAGTTATTATGCCTGCTAATGTGCCCTCCCAATACAATAGGAAATTCATGCCAGGATTTGACAAAAGGGATTACATGGGTAGTCTACCTTCCACAATCCAAGGCAAGGCATTGGCAAAAGAAAACTACAGCTTGTCGATTGACAACCTCAACAAGCACCTCCTTCTGTTACACTTCCCTCTTGTTGGCAAATGTGTCCATGCATATTTCTCCTAATTTCACGCATAATACAACACCCAAAAGACCCGACCACTTCATTTTAATTAAACACATTAGGGAAGGTTATGTAACATAAATACCTAGACAGGAAGATTTTGCTGTTGTGTTTACATGGCATCTTTGATTCTTAAGTATCTTACTCAATGGCTAGAAAACAAAACACACACAAGGTTAGTCACCTAAATGGGTGAAACTTCATGGTTTACAAGTTACAATATTGCATAATCATAGTTGAATTTAAAATGTACCACATTGTCTTTCCCACTTGAATCACTTGACATCTCCATGTCTATAGTAGATTTTCCTTCTAGCTTCTATTAGACAATGGCCATGGAATGTGGACAAGTTTAGGGTTTACCAACCAAGTTACACAATGACAATACATGATGAAAACAAGTGTGAAAACAAAAATTTATGGAAACCTTTGCTTGCTTCCACTTACTGCCTCCTTCCCCCCTTCAACTCACTCTTTGAGGTCTTCAAATCAGCTGACCTCTCAATGTCCTCAGCAAGATTTCCTTCTAAAATCTGTTACACAATAATGACCATGCATGATGAACAAGAAATAGGGTTTGGTGGCGGGTTTGCACAATTGCCATGCGTGATGAATGCTTGAAACAAAAAAAGTGCATACCTTCGCTAACTTCTGTTTGTTGCTGCCTTTTCCCGTGCACCTCAGCTGACGGTTGAATGTTCGTCGGAAGATCTCCTTATGACTTCTGTAGGACGTGAAAGCCAGTTCACACAATGTTTTACATTAGAAACTGAAGGAAACACTTGAATTAGACTAAGGTCAATGAAAACCTAGTGGTGGCATACACAGAAAGCCTTCTTCTTTAACTCCCGGTTGACCTCTGCATAACTAGGGTATAATCTCCATGGACCCTCTGGACACTCCTTCCTATCACCATTCAGTCGATTTTTTAATGTCACGAGGAGTTTGCAATGCAAACAAACCCACTTGTCTTGTCCAATGCACACCTGCCCTTGTGGAGGAGATCACTGTACTTTATCATACAAATCCTTCATCTCCTATAACATCGAACACATTTCAGGGATTTACATGCAAGTCAATCTTCACATTTGTGGCGATGGCCGGGCCAACTTTGTCCATTGTAAGGAACACTGTTCTGCAAATGCAAGTTGTGCCAAGATCTAAAGCATCAAAGATAGTCTACTTGTTAAGCTTCATTTAATTTGTTCATAATTAAACTACGTTAACCCTATCGAGGTTCAGGAATATACTCCAGACTTTGCATCACAGGGCATCAAAACTTTGAAAAAGAAATTTGCTCAGGTCTGAATAACCGTCGTCGAATTTGTTGGCAATATTGTATGCTAGATCTCAAGTCATCATTCAAGACATGCACTGTTGGGATCTAACTCGGAGGAAGAAACTTAGGTTCAAAGTCCAAAGACCTACACTCTTCTCCACTTGTCTTGACTTGCACCAAAACTCAAAGAGACTGTCTTCTGAACCCACTCCCTGCCTGACCTATTTGAAAACAAGAATGTGGAAAGTTTCAAGTTTTTTCCGTAGGGTTTCTCCTTATGCAAGGTATTGTAGAAAGAAACCCATAGCATTTAATTTCAACAGAAAGCATTGTAACACTAATACTTCAAAATGCAAAAGTCTACTTGTCATAATTGGTCTGTTGCTACAATTTCAAGAGCAGCTAGCTTAACGTCAACTCTGCAAGCTCAAGCTACTGTATTGTGATTAAGGTGCTGAGGTTCAATTGCTTCAATTACTTTGTTTCAATTATCAAAGTTGCCCTCCAAGATGCCTCTATATTGCCTGCAACTCCATGTAACCAAGGGGGTGTGCCTCACATATTTCTTATGGAGAACAAAATTATATTGAATGTCCTAAACCCTACTGCAAATCCCAAATCATTTAAACATGTTTAGTCCATATCCAACTATCATATACATATAAAAAACCATTGTTGGGTGGTTATTAAAAACTGCACCAAACCCCTGCCGGGTATCAGGGCCGTTCTTAGGTTGAATAGGTCAAAAAATCAGAAGGACCAGTTCTGATATTTAATCACAGTTATCAAAAAGTCAAATACCTTGCCTGATACATAATTAGAGTTATCAAAAAGTCAAATACCCTGTCTGATATATAACCATGGTTCCCTCCTTTTTTAAATTCAAATGACCGCCCTGAAATCAACTGTTCTTTGCTGGTTCTTTCATGAAACTCAACAGTTCTTTGAGGGTTTTGAAATACCAGAACCAATGATCTCAGTTTTTTGTTGCAACTTTATTTTCTCCCCAGCCCCCACCCAGTTTTTTTTTTTTTTTTTTTTTTTTTTAA
>Ga0209208_10003183_pt1 | contig 23629 bp, 11 predicted proteins | sample S1TSphfallax_3_FD_187694 | JGI IMG/M metagenome (GOLD analysis project Ga0209208, IMG submission 187694) | Host-associated microbial communities from peat moss isolated from Minnesota, USA - S1T2_Fd - Sphagnum fallax MG (SPAdes) (version 2) | ecosystem: Host-associated > Plants > Peat moss >...
GGAATTAGCCAGATTTTGGCTACAGGTTGATAAGAAAAACCTACATATTTTTTGGTGACCCATTTGGAACCTATTGTCTAAATATGACAATTTCAGAAATTGTTTTCTCAAAATTTGGCACATTGTGAAAACAATGTGCTCTTTGTAAGAGTCAAACTGGATTTTCTAAAACTCAAGTGAAAAAAATTGACACTCAAAGAAACACTGCTGAAACCTAAGCATTTCATGAATCTATTGTACATCTACCAAGCAAGCAAACATTGGCACCGTAAGATCGTGAAGTCATTCTCCGCTTGCAAAAAAAAAAAACCTATAAAGCAAACACAACAACATGCTTGTTGTCATCATGGACTCCAACATTATGAAGAAGTTGACAGAAGGTTTGCTTGAAAAGGCTTTGTTGTTTTCATGGATTGAACATTATGAGGACGTTGACAGAATGTTTCCTCCTCATACCCATCCCTTTCTTTCAACAAACAAGAAAATCTTCCCCCAACATGAAGAATGCAGTCTTAAGAAGCTGCAATCAGACCACCAGGTGTTAGGCTCATAGTGTTAAAGTAAACTAATATTTAAATAACATCATGTAATTTTATTTATTTTAAAGTGTTGTTAACTTAACATTAACTTAATCTCTAAACATCTGGACAATGTGAAAATTAATTGAAAAGCAGCTCATATTGGGCCTGTTCGACATTTAGGGATTAAAGCTCCCTTCTATGGGCTATTATCTAACATTATGTTTTGATTTTTCGATCTATGTTTTTAAAAGATTTAATGAAGCTAATATCCACTTAACATCAATTAACACTCACTTAACATTGTGTGCCATTTAAGACTCCACCTAAAAGTTTGATGATGTCAATTAACATTCTCTATGCAAATAGAACCAAAAAACCTTGCCTCTCTTACCATCATCAACTTAGCATGAAGTGTAACTGTAGCTTTAGGTACTCATTGTACCCCCATACAATCGCTCGGCGATGTCAAGAACAACTTAGCAAACTTAGCACCAAACTTAGTCCCTCTTTTGCAGGGTTGATGACTTTGTAACATTTTCTCTTCATGTACTATAGACAGGGATGTTGAAAAATGAAAAGGGCAAACCCTTTTGCAATGTAGGTACCTTTCTCTAGCATGTGAAGAGGGTATATTGCAAAATCGTCAACCCTCTGGTTGGGTTGGGACTCAATTATGATCTATGTACATAGACATTGTGTTGACATCGGTGAGGACAACATCGAAGAAGACAGGGAAGGTAAGGTGTCAACTGAGAATGATTTGGTGCCACGGGATGTTTGGGTTGGCGAGAGTGAACCAGCACCCACCAGTGGACCATGCAGGATGGATGGATGATGGATGGATATATGTATGGATGATGATAAATTAATTAAAAAATTGGGTTGTTTCCATGTCTCATATCCAACTACGGTGGTTAACTATGTACTAAACATTCACATGCATCAACCTACCTAGTAACAAGCAAGACTTACCTGCCTACATAGTAAACACTTGCATTCCCTACCCACCTACCCACTTACATAGGTAATGTGTGAGGGAAATACAAGGATATGCATGATAGGTTACCAAGGTGGGACCTTGGTAACTCAGTTGCCATTCATTTTGCCATTGAGTCATAAAGGGTTTCAAATTGATGGTGCATGGTAGGTTTAGAGTCACATAATCCCTGAGGGTATATCAAAGTTATATATATATCCTCCATTCTATCAAGTAACAAAAAGTAAGTCAGGTCATAAGGAGGCCATGTTTTCTTTATTTTATGGTGTGGCTTCAACAAGAAGATTTGGCTACAAATGAGATATGATATTTTTAAAAATTAATTGCATCCTTCTACATTGTGGGCTACCTCCTGGAACCTATCATAGAAATCTGGCAAAAACATATATTGTTAAAATTTAAAAATCTCGCATATTTGTGCAATTTTTTCCTTTTAAAATCCATTGTATGGATCAAAGCAGATTTTCCCGGTCAAAATTTTGCAAAAATTCCACCTTAAAAGAACCCTTGAAGGATGATCATTACATGAACTGGATGAAATTAATTATTACCCTGTAAGTGCATCCAAAGGTAATGAGTCAAAATGTGATTGGTTAATCACAACAAATTGTCTTGGAGTCTCGGAAAATTGCAAGAGATATTAATATAGTCTAAAGTTCCACATACCTTATATGTACATTGTATAATGCAATACAATTCTTAACGATTAGAGTGGATGTTACAAGGAACATCATAAGATACCCATGGGAAGATCATGGCAATGTACGAAGTGTGGATATTGATGAATTTGGTGAACATGAACATCAAACTTTGAAAAGCTTTAGAAAACTTGAACAAGGACAAATAGTACATTACTACAACAATACTTCTTGTCAAGGTGACTCTTATCCACTCTAAACTCTAAAAGTGGAACACATACCAATGTGTATTGTCATGTTTAATTTCGATAACTTTCCCTTATGACATTAAAATACAGATATATAATAAATGGTCTAGGATATGATTTTTTACAGATCTAGGTCTTATGCACAAAAAGTCCTACAATTCCACAAAGCAAGCAGATATTCAAGTGGTAGCTAAAGCCCCAGACCATGGGTGGCTTTATTGGAATAAGGACTTGTGCAATGTAGAGCTGAGCCAAGCATGGACCCAATTCTAGTAAAGCCCAACTAAGGGATTTATTGTGCCTAAAAATATAGGCATATTTTGAATTCATGAACCAGTGGGAAGTTGTATCATGGTTTTTGTTGGCATAATTTTTGCACTAGAAATTTTTTTGGAATTTCTCTTTTTTTTCTTCATGTAAATACAAAAAAAGTTGCTAAAGGAATGAAATTTTTTTGCTAAACTTTCAAAGCCACAATATTTAATTATTTTTATTTTTATTTTTTTATAACTTGGTGAGAATTGCAAAGTAACTCTGGGTGGGGATGTGGACTAATAATTGCGAAACATCATAAAGTCCACTCATGTCATGCAAATAGTTTTAAACATCTTAACACTAAGAAAAATGTGCCAGGTTTTTACATTGTCATTTTCAACACATATGGTCATTGATGGCCTATTTTCATTTGGAGAAAAAAAAATCTTTGCAAGCAGAAATACTATCTAGTGGTGCCAATTACAAACAAGACTGGATCCATTCAATGAGGTATCTACAAATAATTTGTTTTTGTATGGAGTAGTATGACACATCATTAAGAGTGTATTTTTTCTCCTTTTTCCAACTTTGTGATGTAGCTGGAATAGTGATCATCTATAAGGCAACTTAGCCATATTTGGGTATAATCAAAATCTGAAAGTAAAAAAATTCAAGCTTCCTTCTATATTGTTGGGCAGCCTATTGGAACTTCATGTAAAACTTGGTGATTTTGTGAGATGAAATGAAGTTTTCTTTCCAAATTTGTAGAAACTCCCAAAAAATTTCATTTTTATATTTCAAATAGACGAATTCACCAAACAAGAAGAACCACTGCTCATTAAGCTTAAATGCATTAGTATAGAAACAAAAATATCTATTCCAAGTTGTCCAACAAACCACTATACTAAAAGTATCCTTGGTGTAAATGTTAGAAATTATCAAATGATAACACGATCTTCTTAGTAACACCTATGTAATAACTAAGGTAGGTATCAACCAATGTTGTGCGGGTACAAGGATTCAATTGTGAACCATGAAGGTTTTGAATTCAAGTATCAAGAATTTGACCTAACTAGATCCAAGTATTAAGAACCCAACATAGGACCTTTATTTGTGAACCATTTGTCACAATAGATCCATGGTAAAATCAAAATATTTTATTCACTTGTTTTCGTTAAAAAAAACCCCTTGAAATCTCTTTAGGTTTCAATATCTTAAATGAGTATTAGGTTTTAGGGTTTTTTAAGTATTAAGGTTTAAGGTTTTTGGTTTTGTGTCACCTTCTCATCACTTTCCTTTCAAGAGCTTCCATATTTTTGCAACTCTAAGTTTGCACTTTTCAACAACCTTTTCACTCTCAAGTTTTTACATTTGTGTTTTGCGATAACCTTTTTGCATTTGTGCTTTGCAATAACACTTTCACTTTGAAACTCATGATTAAGTTTTGAAATCAACATTTGGTTATCATGCTCATCATTACTAATTTTTTTCATTTTTTATTTGTAAATTTTTATTTTATTTTTATAAGAATGTCAACAATTTGGTTGTCATCATGTTTGCATTCATTGTGGTTATGGTTACATTGCACTTGCACTTCACAACTTTGTCAAGTTAAGGTTTTTTGATTGGATGTTTTTGGTTTTTGTATTTCATTTTTGTTCTTTTGTAGTTTTTTTCTTATTTGTAGGAGTTATGGTTTGGCTACAAGTTGTTTTTTTCATTTCATCAAGCTTATGTTGTGCTTGCATTGTGTCATGTTGATGTTGAGTCTACATTATGTTGTGCTCATGTTATGTTTGCATTTCATAGTTTTGAGGTAAGTGCAATCTACATTTTATTTTATTTTCTTAAATGTACTTATGATTGTGTGAATCCCTACAAAATATTGTACAAAGTTGTCTCCATATACATGTTCAGGTTCATGATGAAACAAGCTTGATAAAACACATAACCCAAACTTAAAAACCTAACCTCGCATTAAACCCATGTTCACTAGGTTTTGTGTTCAATGAACTTCATATTTTCATGTCTTTGCTAATGTTTTATGCATTAGCTAAAAGTATGTCATCAACAAGTCCAACATTTGTTATAAAAGATATGTTATTTTGTTGTTAATGGAGTTATTGTAATAAATTATTGCAATCCACACAAATGTTACAATGTGTTCTATGACACTTTTATATAGTGCAAGTTGATGTTAAAATCTCTCCCAAGGGAAGAATAAAGGGCTTTTAAGTTAAAACAATGATCGTGGCACAAGCTCATTGAAACAACATATTTTTAATGAACATCAAGTAATGTGTATAAGAGGAGGGTTTGTTTTTGCTACAAACAATGGTGGAAACTATCAATGAAAGACAAGTTACAAAGAAGAGGATAAATGTACCTCCTTCTCAAATTACAAAATTCTGGCAACCACAAACCTTATATTGAATCTAACTTAGCACAACAACAAATTTTGTGAAATTTAATGTTGTACATTACAAAAGGATGCCATCTTTTATCATTTGTTGACAATCCATGGCCAATGCATTTAGTTTTCCATCAAAGTGGGTAGGTACAATTTCCATCTTGACAATAGCAAACGAATTAAGTCCTTCCATATATTGAGAAAAAAATCAAAGAGAATTATGTCCTCCCAACTCTTGTTTCTTGTATTACATGCATAGTTTTTTTTTATTATGGATGGCATCATGTTTTACACTTGTTTTCTAGAATGCTAATGGGACAAACTTGGGTAATGGCTCAAGCAATCTACAATACAATTCTTGTTATTATCAAACAATGTGTTTTAAATCAAACTTTAAAATATTGGTTGTTATTAAATATTCTAACTTTTGTTTTCACTTTGTGCATTGCTATGAAAGTTGGTGTGACCAACATTCAAGCTATGAATCAACCCTTGATCTATGGTGAATTTGATTTAGAATTGTAAGAATTTAAAAGATGGATGATGATGCAAGTTGTGCGGATATTAATGTCATTTTCTTTTTTCAATAGCTTATAATCATTTTAAAGCCCGCAACATGTTGGCAATCATGTTTGACCCTCATTAAAAAACCATGAAATATATTCAAAACTCTATGGGCAATTCAATTGTTGTTAAAATTGTTGTAAAATACGATGTTAAGATTGTGTCTCATTTTTTATTGCAAATATATATTCATTTAAACCTCATCAAGGAACCAACATAATTAATAATAGTTAAGGAGGGTAATATTTTTGTTAGGGCGACAAATCTTTTAGTTTAATTATTGTAGTGGGCAACCTAATTATTATTGGTTATTAATGATAGGTTCCCATTTACTATCTCCATTTTACTTGGAGGTAAAACCACTTGGGTAGTTATCCTTTGATGATCATAGGATGGTTGGTAATTAATTTGCCATTAACTAAGGGTTTGTGAAGGAGATTTAAATAAAGGCCTAGATTGAAAAAGGGGACAAGATGACCTTTGGAGCTTATGGGGCTTGGGAATTTTGTTGGTTTATCATTTCTGATTCCTTCTTTCATTGTTATTCCATTTTATTATCTTCTATAAGATTATCATTCCCATTTTGATGTGTGTAATATTGTAAGGATTTTAAGAGGAAAGATGAAAAAAAGTATTTTTGTAATGTTATAATATGAAGGTATGATATTATAAGGACAAGGAAGGTTGTGTGTCTATTGGATCTTTGGATTTGTTGGGTTTCCTTTCTTTTCTTTCGCAAGTAATTTAATTTAGTTTATTTGATGTAGAATATTGTAGTTCACAATGTTTTGTTTTTTTTTTTCTATTGTTTAATTAAAAAATAAAGGTCACTGGACAATAGCTGTTGCAAAACCAAGGGAGGTAATAATCATGGAGGGTAGTAATAACATTAACATGAAAGTTATTAGTCCTTGGGACTAATTTGCTATAGAGGTACAAATAGTAGGCTAGAAGGTAACCTTTATTATGACTTGTTGGAAATTCTAGTTTTTTTTTTCAGAACTCATTTCATAGTTGTTTCATGGAAGGCTCTTAACTAGCTTTCCTCTAACAATCCCTTACGACTATGAATTTTCCATTGTTTTACATGATAATTTTCACTTAAATTTATTTTAGGTTTGTCAAATCAGACAAGTTGTGTCAATTGATGATGTAATTATTTCAACTTTGAATAATGGTTACTCATGCAATCAACAAATCATGATAACCCCTTAGTTTGGTGGGCACAACATGAACAATGATTTCTACACATTTCCTTTTGAGCTCATTAAGTACTTGGTGTTAAGGTCATAGATTGAAATAGACCGAATTTTTTATGTCAATGATATCATCACAAACCTTCAATGGTCAGAATTGGGGATTGAAAACTTGGATTTGCGTCATTTTAGTGATAAAAAATTAGGCTAATGATGTTCATGTTTGTCATGATGGGGCATGCAAGCTTAATAATGTGACTAATTATTTTACCTTAACTATAATTGAAATAATAATACTAAGCCCATTGGAGCGCAAGGCCTTTTTGAAAAAGACCATGATTTAGACTTCCAATTTTCTACAAATATTTTTATTCATTGTAGTTTTTTTGTTTTTTTATTTCATGTGCATTTTTTTTATAAAATTATTTTGATGTTGGAATTTCTCATGATTAAGATATAAATGCATATGAGTTGTTGGTGGTGCAGATTCAACATTTAACCCCAAGTTACTTGCATTAGAAAACATTTCTTTTGTTTTTTGCAATAATCCAATAATGAAATGGGTGTGATTATGAAAAACCTTGATGGTCTTCAAATTTCAAATATGGTTGGGAAATGTAGGGTGAATTAATTTGTTGTGTTTTATTTTTTGTTATATGTTTTTTGTTGAAATCAAATAATGTTTGGGGTCAAGGATTATATTATGTGCACATAGCATGCAAGTTTGAGTTTTTGAAAGTTTAAATTATTCTAATTTTCCCCGCCCCATAAGTTTGAGATTTTTCTTGTCTACAATAGGTCAATTAACAATTATGTCTATTTTGTCCAGTACAAGCCCACCTAAAAATTCAATCTTTATTTTGGGTCTTTGCGGTTTTTTTAAAATCTTGAGTTTGTGTTTTGGGTCTTTGTTGTTTTGTGTCTAGATTGTTTTTGGTTATTTGTGAGTTGTATTGAAATGTACATAATAATTGGCATCCTACACCATAAAGTTTAATCACATCCATTGATATAGTTTTCAATAGGTCATTTTGTAATGGTCACATACCTTACCCTAAGGTCAGTTTCATCATTAAATAATCCTTAAGATACTGAAATAATTTTTTGTGAAAAATATGAAGTTGACATGTTGAAAATCATCACAATGATCATAGGTTAAGCTCTGAATTATTTCACTACTCATATCACAATATTATAACAGATGATGGAATATATATATAATTTGAAAATTTTTAAAAAAAATCATTTTTTGATAGTCAAGGTGGAAACTAATCCTAAGCTACAGTATGCATTATATGGGAACACATGTGTATGTGAAATCAAGTTGGAATCATGATTTAGGGATTTATATAGATGTTGTATTTTAGTTTGTTATTTTTACAAATGGCATGCATACATGTATGAAGGTTTAATCAATGACAATTAAATGTGTTTTAAATTTTAAATCATGTGATATTTATGTGTATGTTTACAATTTAAAAAATTACAATGAAAATTTGAAAATAAATGTTTTAAAATTGATGTAAGTTATTTACATTTGAAATTTTGAAATTTTTCATTTTCATGGAATTATGATTAGATATTCAGTATATAACCCGAAATATATATTTAAAATTATATCAACTAAATTATTAAAAATATGAACCTGAATCCAAAAATTCAATTAAAAATTAGTTGATTTTAAGTTTATATTAAATAATCTATAAATTACATCAATTGAAAAATATAGTTTGATTTTCCATGTATGATATTAAGTTCATATACCCTTTCATTGAAGATGCAAATATAAAAATCAAGTATCAGAAAAAATCAAAATTTTCAACATGTAAGGAAGTCCCCATCAAATCATATAAATGTGCATAGAATTTTTGAATGAATTTTTTGTATTGCCTCATTTCCCATGTAACATAGACATTAGAAAATCCAAAACTGCAATTGGAAGTGGGAACTATTTTTCCACAATATTTTGTTAGTTTCACAATAAGTTTATTATATATAAGGTGCAACAATTTATTTACCATAGATCATGCACAAGACCAATCCCCAAATAAATATGTTTCAATGCATATCCAAATTGATACCCTTAAAGTATTTATGAGAATATTTGTTGGGGGGGGGGGTTAATTTATGATGAGGTGGTGCATTATTAGCATATTTGAAACAAATCCAAGCTACAAAAAAAACAATGAAAAAAATGACAAAAAAACAAGGCATGGTAGTAGTAATAGAAGTATGAAAAAAGAATTGTGGCATGCATGCAAAATGAAAGTTTTGATAATGTTTTGCTTATATGGCATTCATTTACATGCTTTCAACATGGTAACTCCTCCCCCTAGCTTGGCTATTCCTATTGATTTAATAGGGCAATAATTATAAATTGTTGAAGAGGTGGGCAACAACCTTCACAATATATGGTACTTGATACTTGTCACCTTAGTTTAATTAGTATTAGGTAACCACAAATTGAAAAGATCAAATAACCACCTTTATGGCCACTTGTTCCTTCACGAAAATGATCAATTCTTTGAGGTTTTTGAAACAACTAAAAAATGGTGGTTTTTTAGTTCTGAAGAATGAAAACAAAATGCACATGCATTTAATGTGAAAGATATAAGTTTTCTATTTGTTTACCCAATGAATAAAGGTATGTTATGAATTTTTTCATTAAGGGGTACAAATAGGGGGCTCCTTTCATTGGGCACCCCTTGTCATGTACCCTTGGTTAGGGTAAAAAAATATTTTAAAAGGTAAATAATTGTCAATTCTCAGGGAAAAAATGTATTTAATCTTTCTACAATTCTATCTCTAAATAACAATTCTAAATATAGTTTCAGAAAACCTTATCACAAACTTAGAGCATACATATGAATAGGAAACCTAAACATGAGTTGTTAAAAGCTTTAGATTTTCACCAACCTATTGTTATTAGAAACCCAATGTTGGTAATGATCTACTGTCAAGGTCATTGTTGTTAGAAACCTAGTGAATTCGCACACAAATGAAAACTTGCTATTAGCATTGAACCTTGGGTTGGAACTTGAACACAAATAGGAACACAACCTAAGCACACACACAAACTAAAAAAACCTACACACACAAATTGGAAAGTTGGTTGTTTGAATTGGAAGCGTGAATCTTGAGCACAAATTAAAGTTAAAACTAGAAACTTGAGTGCTATACACATTTGGACACCTTACTAAAAACCTTGTTGATTGTACATAATGTAACTATTTTGCAAGAGAAATCGCATAACTCATATGTCACATTATTTATCAATAAATTGGACACCTTGAACAATTACAATCACACATAACAATGATAACAATTTTAAGGTTTAAGCTACAATTTAAAGTTTAGCTGAAATTTACCTTAACAATATTTATTTAAGTTTGAAAATATATTTGGCTTTGAGTATGGGTATTTTAAAGATATATCTAAGGTTATGAAACATGTTTTTTTTCAAATTTATATACCCTTGGGTATGCATTTTATTATTTGGTGTATTATTTTGAGAAAATAAAGTAAGGTAAATAATATACCCAACCCGTACTAAATGGGTATATTTGGCTAAATAATATACCTTACTTATACCCATTGGGTATATTTGGATAAATTATATACATGCACAACATTGTTGTATACATTGAATTGTTACTTTAATGAAAATTAAGTAAAGAAAAAATTCAAACCATCAAATCCAACAATCCCAATGGCCTAAAAATAAACCTTCCAGCCTACATACAACCCTTATTTGTTGAACATTGAAAATAATGGTCCATTTTTACCATCTCCGTGGGTCCTTTAAAATTTTCACAAACCTACCAAACCCTATTATACACTTAATTATTAGTTCACTTTTAATAATTAAATTAATAATCATCATCATATTACCAAATCTAACAATTTCATTGGCCATAACAAATTTTCTCCACACCTATACACAAGCCTATTCAACACCATTTATGTATTAATACACTAATATTATAACCCTTGCTTATACACAAATAGGGTAAAAAATTGAACCAACAATTATTAACAAAGTTGAATACCCATTGAAATAATTTATTTATTTTGAAGGATCTTCTACTAGGAGGGTTTTGGTAAGTTAAGAAAATTTTAGATTAAATATTAGGTTGATATAATATTTTGATCACTTGCTAATAACAACAATTTTGATTTTGAAATGCAATTCCAACGAATACCAATTGTAGTCTAGTATTTCAAGATGACATTTTATGTCCATTGAAATGGTATATTTCAATATTAATTTTGTCATTTGAATTAAGTGAAATGATTAGTCCTATTTCATGATATTTTTATCTTTGTTGGGAATATTTTATATGGAGCCTAGTTTAGTCTTTACAAACAAATGAAAAATTGAATGCAAAAATCCCTCATATTTAAATGACCACCACTTCCACACTACAACAAGTTATTGCCACAATGCATATTTACATGATGAACACCAAGTAATAAAACCAAGAAAGGGGTGAGAGCACATTACGGTGACCCCTTTGGGATGTCACATTGTATTTTTTTTACGGATGCGCATGTTTGAGTGTATCCCACCTCAAATTTTCAAAGTTTTTCATAGTATTTTTGCATATTATGTTAAAATATAACTTATATAAAAGATTTTTAAGAAACTATCTCATTTCATTTTATATAGTGGGAGATTGGAATATATTTATGGAAACAAACACAAGAAGAAATCTTTTCCTTTTCTACCCCCACACATTGTGACTATTGTTTAATTTAATTACATTTCAACTACATTTGGCCATTTTTCTTTTGCAAGTGGATTGTTGCACTAATTAATGGTCAATATTATTCATAGTTGCTATGTTCACTATGTTGTTCATTTATGAGTATAATTTGAACCTTATTTAATTATTTAATAATTTCAAATTGTTGACATGGAAATTGAAGTAGCCATTATTTTTATTTACACAATGCATTATAATGGGTTAGTAATAGTTTTTACATTTCTTTACCTATCATGGTATAGGAGTTGAACCATCAACTTTTAACATGTTGAAACCATTAATTAGGAATTAAATTTTACACTTACCATAATTTATTAAAACACATGTAATAATTTAAAACCTCACATTTATATTGGAATGAGTTGGTGAATTTTTTCACATATTTTCAATTATTAGACTTGAACCATTCACTTTTAATATATTAAAACCACTATTTGAACATTGCATATTGCACTTACTAATATATATTGTAACACACACAACAACTTAATGCCTCACATTATACTTGAATGAGTTAGTGAGTTTTTTGCATCTTTTGAACTATTAACATTTGCACATGAATTGAACCATTCATTTTGAATGTTATTAAATCCATTACTCATGAGTTGCATTTTGCACTCACCACAATTTTTTAAATGGGTTGGTGATTAGGTCAAAACGTTCATGCATGCAAAGTCTAAAATACATGTAGACCTTTACATTACAATTTTTCATATATTAAATTCTTGTACATTTATGTAAATTAGAATGGTTGTTATTCCCCTAGTTTGTTTTAAGCATCATGGACAAGTTTATTATTATGAATGTTCATGATGTCACACAAAAAAAACCCCAAAAATAATCCCTAATTTTTTCCCCACTTTTTCTTGGTGTATGAAAAAAAACTTCATGTTAAAAAATGGATATATATATATATAATTCAAAATAATTTTTTTTTACAAAAATTAAATTTTAAAGGTTAAAAATAACTTGCAATTTCATGTCATGAATAAATCTAAAAATTTATTTTTGTTTAAATTGACCTAGAATTTTTGTCAATTCAATGTCAATTCAAAAATGCACTCATTAAGACTTTTAGAATTTTATTTTCAATACATAAAATATGTCCAATTTTTGTAAAATTGTAATTTTTTATTTCCCCAAATATGATTAGGTACTATTTATTTATTTATTTTTGCAATGTTGGTAAAATGGTAATCATCCATTAAATAATTACCACATTTGGTTATAAACAAGTTTTGTAGTTGGAAACTTGTTTAAATATTTCAATATTATGGTTACTTATTATATTTTATTATAAAAATTTAAAAATATGTATTCTAAATTTGACCAAAACAATATTTCAAAATTTTATTTCTTTATTGTTGTTGCTTCCTTAAATTGGCAAAAACTGGCCACAAGAAGAAACATCAATAAAGTAATCAATATAACCATTTAATTATGAAAAACATTAAATATTTTTATCTGTGTAAGATTCAACCAACATATGTTTTTGGTTTTGAATTTTCTTACTTTGGGAATTCTTGTTGGGATAAAAATGGAAAAATAGTGCAAATTCGAATCAAATTGTAAACAAAAAAAATTATGAAAAATGTGAGATCACAAATTTCAAAAAAAAAAAACTCCTAATGAGTAAAAGTTTTAAATTAATTCAAATAATTTTAGCATTAAACATATAAACAAGTCCAAAATTAAATTTATTTGAAAAAATTTATGTTTAATATTTGAGATCATTATAAATAGTACCATTTTTTTTTAAACTTTAAAATAATATTAATGATGTAACTGAATTTTTCTTGTGATGAATTTCCACCATTTTGCAATCCTAAAAAAAACCATGAACAACAACAAAAGATTTTTATAGTGTTTAAAAAAATAAATTTAAATTATATAATTGTACGATGGGTTTTCAAACTTGTAGCCAAATTTTTTAAATAGTTTAACAAATTTGTACCTCCATATATGGCTCATAGCCAAAACATGACTAAATTTTCTTATGGATGATCTTGAAAATAATTACAAAATTGAAAAAAATGAAAGGATTAAAAAAATCATTGATGCCATTATTATTATCACCATTTATAATTCATTCATTTCTTAAATACTTTTTTAAAATTCATCTCTAAATATTTAAAAATAAACCTATAACAAAACAAGCTTATATATATATATATAAATTAAAAAATGTTGGGTGGGATGAAGGGGGGTTAATATATTTAAACCCAAAATTTCACCAAATTAAATTGCATTTCCTTTTACAAAGGAAAAAAATGTAAAATATATTTTTACATCAGTTTTTTTTAATGTTGTGATTTTTTTTCAAAGTTGAGTAATTAATCATTGGTATTGATTTTGATAAAAATATATATTATTGATAATTAAATCACTACATTTACTACTTAATTAATGTTTATTCTTATGACCAATTTCTACCAATTTACGAGGGCAACAACATCAAAAAATGATATCTTTGAAATAAAAAAAATTTGGGCCAAATTTAAAACATACATTGTTAATTTTTTATAATTGTTTTTGTAAATAACCATAGTATTAAAAGATTTTTTAAAAATTCCAACTACAAAACTTGTTTATAACCAAAGGTGACAATATTCTTATGGATTATTACCATTTTAACAACATCAAAAAAATAAATAATTAAATTTATACCTAATCATATTGGGGAAAATTAGATTTTGCAATTTTTCAAAAAATGGACGTATTTTATGTAATGATTTAAAAAATAATAAAAGACTTAATAAATGCACTTTTGAAATCACATTGAATTTACAAAGAATTTAAGTCAATTTAAATAAAAATATTTTATTTATTTATTCATGAAATGCTACTTTATTTTTTTAACATTTTAAATTTATTTTTTGTAAATTATATATCTTTTTTTAATACATTAATGAATAAGCATCAAGACAGTCTTTTCACTTGTTGCATTTGAATAAATTTTGCAAAAAACAATGTATGTTAAAATTTGAATTTCCTAAACAATTTCATGCCAAACATGATAAACTTAAACTTTTTCATTTGTATTTATAATATGTTGAAATGGTTTAGTGGTTAAGGCCCTAGGGTGTTTCTATGAGTCTTGGGTTCAATCCTTGATGGATGCATGCCTTAATGTGTTTTGTACAAATGCAATTTAAAAACATATACATCATGGTGAATACACAAACATGTACATCATATTTAAATGGTGTCAAAACATTTTTGTCGACAAAATTGGCAAAAAAAAAACTTCTAAATTATGTTCACAACATGTCAATTTGTCATAGCATGTCATGACAAAAATGTAATTTGTGACTCCACAATCCGAGAAAAAAGGTTATAGATTATGTGGCATGTTATTCCATGTCATATTAACTTAGGAACTTGTATATCCGTGTCATAGTTTTTTAATTAAAAATTATTTAATACAACATACGACTATCCAAAACGACTAAAAAACATTTTATTAAAAATGTCCTAATCAATTAATCATTTTTGACAACTACCATACAAGGTGCAATTAACTAATTTTGTCTTATTTAGCTAAAAACCTAGTGAAAAAAAACAAGATTTTGTCTTGTGGAGGGTAGCATATTTGTGTACTCAAAACCACAAATATGCTCCAAAACTAATTTAAATGATTTTTAATCTTTATGAAAGTTGAAGGTATGTTGAACCATGTCATTTCATATAATATGAACCATGTTTGAATACCATGTGATTAATGTGAAATTTTTCATTTCAAAAAATGAGTTTTTTTCAAGCAAAAATGCCATAAATGTGTGGTAAATTAAAATTTTGACAAATAATCACATTTGCATAAAAGATGACAAGCATAGCTAGATGGGCCATTTAAAAAATTCCATTCAAATTAATTATTTTAATGACTAATTAAACTTTAAAGTTAATGTAGTCAAAACAAGACTATGGCCTTATTATATCAATGCATACTATAAATATATTCATAATTAATACCCAAAATTAAATGTACCATGTTTTTGGAACAAATATATTATATGTATTATAATATTAAACCCAAAAGTGTCCCAAAGGGGGTCACCATAATGTGCTTTCACCCAAGGGCTTAATTGGAAGGATGACAAACACTTTTATTGAACACAAAATAAACATGTAGCTTGAAAATATGTTAATATGAATTGTAATTTTGTATTGATTTAGTTTGAATGGAAACATGGATTTGGACTTAGGGTTGAAGTCGAACATGACCTTTCTAGTGGCTATGCATGATGAGTTGGAAGAAATGTCATCACTCCAAAATTGGAACCACTTGTTTTGTGATGGACCTTATTTCTCAATGCCTTTGTCTATGTGTGTTTCATTTGTGTTGCAAGTGTATGTTGAAGTGCAGCTAAGCTTGAGAGGGAGTCCATGGTGAAATAAATATTCCTTTGTTTGGCAAAAACCATTTTTTGTTATATTGTTCTTTATGTTTGCTCGGAGGAGTGACTTGGAATTTTGCATATTGGCGAGTCCATGTTTATCTAGCTTGTGTGGTAGTGCTTTTAATGGATTTCAAAGCAACTACATGTGGGCTTTGGTTTGAAGACTAGTTGATTTCTGTGAGTTTTAATGTGCTTGGTATGACCTTGCATTCTAGAAAGGAACAAAATTGTAAAATTTTCATTGCATAGATTTTGTTTCAATTTGCAATGTCCTGTGTAATAAAGTTGGAGGATGGTAGAGGGGTGATGACAAAATGAAGGATGCCAAGGTTCTAGTGAGGAGACTAGGATATATGTGCATGATTCAAAGAACATGGTTATGGATGGTGAGTGGCATTTTGCATGTAAATGATTATGTAAATGTCTTACTATTTAAGGTTGGAAAAAAATGATATATGTTCCAATAGTTGGTCAACCGTAGATAAATGAATTGCTACAAATAACCTTGTAGGTTTGTAATAAAGTTGTATGGTCTTCCGACTAGTATGCATTGGTTGAAAACAATTAGTATTATCATAGTACCTTGCCAACTTTGACATTAACTAAATTATTTGTAGGAATGTTCAAATGTTCAAAGAAAATTTAAAAACCAAATTTTGTGAAGGAAAATAGAAAATATATTGCAATGTTCCACTTTTTGACATGGAATCTTCAAGTTTAATTAGTTCTTCAACAAACATGTGTTGAAGTTGCCCTTGTAGCATGGTATGTTGGAGTTAATTAGTAACAATGTTCTTGTTTGAATTCTATTGCAAAAGACCTTAAGAAGACTTTAAGGATTTACACAAGTTGGGATGGTGGATTTATTTTAAGGAAACAATTGACAACAATTTATGTTAAATGAAAAATTGAAAATAATGTTTGAGGAGATGAATATTGAACAATGTGTGATTGTGGATGTTTGATTGAATTTAATATTACGTTATCATTTGTTATGTTGAAAAATAATGCAAGTTAAAAATTGATTTGTGTGGGACAAAATTTAGCATAACAAAGGTTAGTTTTTTAAAATGTGGCTCTATGGGGTTGAATTATATTATCAACAAGAATTATCTAGGAAGTTATTGTGTGTATGTTTGTATTGCCTTTCTATGAACATCCAAAGTGAATCATATGTGTTGATTGGGACTTGCATTGAAAGGCATAACCAAATAAAAAGGTTGGGCATAGTGGTTATGCAAAACCAACAGGGTGCAAGGGAATGTTTAACCTTTATCGTCCTTCCAATCAATTATTAAGGCAAAAACACACTAAGGTGTTACTATTACTAGCAACTTTGAGTCCATAATTTAACACAAATTTCAGGCAAATTAACATTATGCATGGAAAATATCTTAATCACATAAGCCATGTGGCAAGGTGTCAATAAATATTTGTCATTATGATTTTGCTTGCCCTAGTTTAACTCATGAAGAATTTACATTTGCAAAATGAAGATCTACAAGCTGTTAATTACATTAAATGAAGGACTTTATAAAATTACAAGGAATCATTTCCATACCCACCCATGTGTTGAAGAATTGTGTTCAAATCAACTATTTTTATGATTTGTTGTTTCAATTGTCCTCCATGGCACATGGGAGAAATAACTTGTAATCACACATTCAACTACAAAATGATTTTAAGTTGTAAATGTGATTATGACTTGCAACTCCTATTGGGTTGAACAAAAATGAAGGAAAAAAACACATTCATATCATTCACATTGTGACATCCAACTATAGATTGAAACTCAGATGTTGTTTTTGTAATTAATAAAGTGGTTCACTAATGATTAGGCAACATGTGACATCTTGTTCAACATAAATTATGATTTTATATCATGTTTGCAAATGTATGTGTGCTAATGACAAGTTAGTTCAAGCAACATGTCATGTTAATTTAAGTCATTTACACTTAAGCAACCTAAATATCCTAAGTGGCCCATGAATACCCAAAATAGTTTAGGCAACACCTAAGTAGGCCTTTAGGTACTTTAATTAGTTTAAGTAAGTAGCTTAAGCAACCTTATACAATCCCTAGGTAGACCCCATGTAGCTTAAGTAGCCTTGGGAGCCCATAAGCAAACCTTAAGTAACCCCTAAATACCTTAAACAATCCATAGGTAGCCTACATAGCCTAGGGTAAATTGAGTAGGTTATTTAGGTAGGTTAATAATTTATTTTTATTAAAATGTGGTTCCTTCTCATATTAAAAAAAATAAAAATTGGTGCAATGGTAAACATTTTGCCCATCAATGTGAAGGTGAGGGGACCAAATCTTGATTATAGCAACTTGTTTACAATTGTTTAAATTAGGTAGTTTAGGTGCCTACTCTAAGCCAAGGTGTTTAGCCTAAGCCACATGGGCTACATAACCCATGTTTTTAACCTAGGTAGGCCATGGCCATTTGTCACATGTCAACATTTCAATGGTCAAAAAACTTATGCTTCTTGACATTTTAATTACAAAATTAGCCACAAATGATGATGCCATGTAAGCATATGTTGATACACATTTGAATTGTGAAAACTAGTTGTAAATGATTGTGCGATGTAGGTTGGATGAAAAGTGGATGTAATTCACACCTCAATGCGACTATCATTTCAACTTGCTGCCACATAATGTCTTTTGCAATTTATTTTTTTACAACTTGCCCAAGTTGGTTAGAGGAATTTGTAATCACATGTGGCATTTATGATGGAAAAAATTTGAAAAACCAATTGTTAATATGAAAATTCCTTGTATTATAAAATAGACTCAAGTTCCAATAGAAATTTCAATATTTTGGTCATAAAGATTCTTTGATTTTTTTTATTATAGTATTAATGTCATCACACCATATTGGGACCATATTTCAAGCCAAAACATTCAGTCAAATGGGCATTCAATGATTACATATTGAATCCATATTCATTTTTTTACTAATTATTACAAATGATTTGGTAAACCTTTGAAAGTTCAATCTATTGTGACAACTTCAAATTTGTTTATGAAATTCATACCATGTGATTATAATGTTATTTTTGTGCACAATTTTTCATTAAATTGTGAATTTTTTTGGAAAGGGAATATTTTGTCACAAACTTTTTTCTATTTTAATCACTAAAAATTTAATTATTCTAGTTAGTTAGCTAAATTTTTGTTCTTGGTTGTTATAAGTAGCTAAACTATAAAAGGATTTCATCATCTTTTTAAATGTTATAAGAACTTGTCATTTATTATTAAATCCGTATTGGGATGTTCATTAGTGATGTTTTAGTTTTTAAATGTAAAAAAGAACACTACATGTGATTATATCATATACAAGATTGTAACCTTTTTCATGTTAATCATTTTTATTTAGCTCCATGGTCAATTTGAGATCATTGAATCTTGCAAAATATGGACTCTTACAACAAAAACACTCATACCTTGGAATGTTTTCACCCTAAAGTATCACAAGAATGTAGTAGAGAGTTTAAGCACAATCAAGTAGACCAAACATTATATTTTTATGGGGTTGAATGACAAGTACCACAAAAGGCATTATAAATTGTGAAACATGTAATTTAATTGAACTAAAAGATTGAAATTAACTTATGAATCATATGTAATTTTTAAAAATACTATTTAATTGAGGCAATTAAAGAGCTTGCTATGAATGCAAGTAGGTTTAAATCTTACTTTTACAATGTCATCTTTTATAAAAATAAGTGCTAGTAGATAAAAGAATTTCAATATAAATTTTTATAATGTAAAATATATTAAGTATACCATACACTTTATGAAAATGTGTAATTTGCAAGTTATTTATTTTACTTTTGGAATGGAAGTAACTTTTAAAATGAATTCCGAATGCAAACACAATATAAGGAACCACATGGTACGTGGACAATTTACGAAAGTTCTAATGTACAATCTAGTGAGGAGGGGAGCAAAAACATCATGCTGAGAACAAAAGGTTTCAGGGTGAAAGCACATTATGGGGGGGCTACTTTAGGTAAGAAAATGTTTTTTTTGGGGGTATAATTTGGGGGCAATTTTTTTTTGATTTCATCTAGCATTTTGATAAACATATAAAATGGATATTGATACAAAGGCTTTTGACAATTCTTGTCATCTTTCAAATGAAAGTATTTTATTAACAAAATGTTTTTTTTTCAACACACTTATGCTCATTTGAATGAAAAACTTGTTCATATTTTTTTGTGAAATCACATGAGTCAAAATTTTCAAATGTAATTAAAATGGTATAATCAATTCATATTCAATATATGATTAAATATTTTATCAAGTTTTGGAATCGTTTTAATCATTTTTATAATATATTTGCATTTTGTAGTATATCGTGACAACATTTTCCCCCCCCACAAATATACTCTTTAATCATTTAATAAATGAATAAAAAATTGAACTACCTTATTTTGAGAGCAATTTATGAAATCTTCTTTTAATATTGGCTTGGTGGAAGTTGAAAATTGTATAGTTTCAAAAAATAGTATTTGTGACAACATTTTTTGGCCATCATAGTGTGCTTTCACCCTTCCTATAAGATTGGGAAATTGAATTATAAAAGATGAATGCAAGATCTAAAGTTGCAACTTTTGATGAAACTAACTTCCCAAGAAAATATGGATCAAATACTATTCTTTTGATAATCAATGGCTTTGGATCAATCCAAATTGTGGCGAAATCGGGGATCTTTTAATTGGAATGGTGCATTTGGGTTTCTTTACCATAATGACAATGTGGATAATAACCAAGTCTAATGCATGGAATTGGGTCCTCCTCCAATCTTGAGAACAAGGTTTGTGTAGATTAATTCACCTTGAACAATAACTTGTGGGTTCATTGTACTTTCATCTCGGAGCTCATGTGTGACCTTTTTGGCCCAATGCATGGAGTTAAGGAGTGCGCCCAAGGCTTTAAAGTCTTCTGCAACACATCATATCAAAAAGTTTACCCCAATAACTTGTGATAAACCTTTGAGGATATATCATTCATGGTAATTATAAGTTGTTTATACTCTTTAAGTATTCACATAGGGATTATAGGAAACCCCTAGGACTCACATGTAATTACTAAAAAAGTAAATGCCTAATTGTGAGGCCCATGGGACCCAAATTTTTTTTTTCACGAAGGTCCCATTGAACTTTCCTTCATGCTATTGTATTAGGATGCCACTATTCATTTCCCCTATTTCTTACCGACTTTGATGGATGCAATTATAACTTCTTGTTTTGAATTAAAAAAAATTTCAATTGGGAGTTCATTACATTTGAATTTCCATGTTTTTTTTGTTCTAATTGTGTCCTTGATATTTGCTTCCTTTTTTTAATTTTTTCATCCATGTAATTGTCTTTTATATACTAGCTCGAACATATTTCACATTCACCAAATTCATAATCACATAAACCTTGTCATTGTTTGTTACATATTGGCACACTTTAAACACATGATTTCCAAAACAAATATCATCATAAATTTACAAAAAACTCAAAAGTTCATTATCAATAATGGATTGCATTGTTGTAAAGCCATAGTTCTTAAATTGTTGCCCTCATCTTTCACAAAAACAATCACAAGGTGAATCAATCCAAAATTTTCCAAAGAATATTAGAATTGCAAAGCCATGCAATTGCTAGTTGTTTCATTCATTTCAAATAACCCTATGTATTACCATGCTTGGGGATTGAAACTTCATTCAAATAGTTCATGATGAATGCAAACATGTCCATGATCCCTTTAGACATGTAAGATCAAAATTAATAAAAACAATAGTTGCAAACTTAAGATTTGGCAACATATGCAAGTTTGTGGTTTTTGTGATTATAATTTCTCGCTCATGTTCCATAAAACATGAATGAGAAAGACGACACAATATGGACAGAATTAATGTAAAATACTAACTTACGTAGAGCCACATGTTTTCACATGTGGAAAAAGGCTTCTAACCTTTGCAAATATAAATTGTGAAATCTTCAAGAAACTTTGTTGTGCTTCATTACCATTTTTGTAAAGGTTCATTGACCCAAAAAAATGCATTGATTGTTGATCCCATGGCCCAAACCTTTTATTCCATCGAGATACCAACTATGACTTGTTTCAAAAACCTTAGCCATCACCTTCTTAGTTATTTGCAACTTCCTTTTAATAAGTAAATGAAAATGTTCACAATCCACATGTATTCATAGGAATAATGCCATTTGTTTTACTATATTTGATGAACCCTTTTTTGATAATGGAACTTTGGTTAAGAATGTTACCAATTGCTTGTTTTAACCTACATATGATACCTTAAAGCATTTGTGGGTTTAAAAAATCATTTAAGGTAGGTGGTTAGTCATAGAAAATTAGAAGCCCCAACAAATTGAGACCCATAAGATGTAACTTGAGATTTTATAACTATAAGTTGCACATCATTTTTTTTTCACACATTGTAAGTGTACACTTTCAACATTCAACAAATTCTTATTTGGGTTTGTGTTTACATTACAAGTATCTTGATTGACACCACCCACATTTTCCACAACATCTTTTCTTCAACCAATGCAAAAAACCTTAATCCCATGAATAACATAAGGCAAGGTATATTTTTAAAACAAAAATTTAGGCATTATATTTAAAGAATTAAGTAAATTAAAAAAAATTCCCCAATAAATTGCACCTTTTACCTTTTTGGTGCATCATTTAGAAAAAATTAAAATTAATTTCCCCTAAAAAACAACACGTCTCCCTCACCAGCCCACACATTCATAAGGACACTTGAACATTAGAATACAAGAACCCTAAAACCTTCAAGTTTCATGAGCACACGAGAACCCTAAAACATTTAAGTTTAATGAACACATAAGAACCATTGAAACATGCACAAATAACAAAAAATACACATGAATGTAATTGACAAACAAAATACCAAAAGCGAAATACATAATCAATTTGTCATTTGTTGATCATATAATTCTAGGTCATCGATTATAAAAGCTTTACATTCCATGTAATAAACACCATTTTCTAAACACATAATGATGATGATTGGATAATGGGTTGTTCATTGACAAAATCTTATAAAGTTCAAGATTCACATCAAAATTTCATGCGCAGACAACTTCTAAACAAAGGAATTTAAATGAACTTGCAAGTTACAAATTGTGAAATCAAACTTAGAAGCAAAAATAACACCATGAAATTTGAATTAACAATTTGCCCCATGTGGCATGAAGTGTGAATCAATGTGATCATCAACACTTGAATCAATCTAAAGACTCCTTGCTAACTTGATCGATTGTTAATTTCTCATCCATAAGCAATTGTACACCCCAATGGTCCTTTCACTTTTGTGTTTTTCTAAGTCTTGTATAACTTTTCAACATTACAACATTCAAGGTTGAAATCAATTCAATTGCTATACAAATGAATTTGACATGAACTCAAATCAAATGTGTCAAAAGTGATGACTACATGTCACTACAAATGTTTTTGACAACAAAGGTTGTTTGTTGCTACTTCATTCCACCACTCTCAATTAAAAATCACATTTGACCATCTTGTAACCCTATCTATTGGACTCATGAATATGGATATCACATTCTTACTCTTTAACATGATATGAC
>Ga0209208_10003186_pt1 | contig 23617 bp, 15 predicted proteins | sample S1TSphfallax_3_FD_187694 | JGI IMG/M metagenome (GOLD analysis project Ga0209208, IMG submission 187694) | Host-associated microbial communities from peat moss isolated from Minnesota, USA - S1T2_Fd - Sphagnum fallax MG (SPAdes) (version 2) | ecosystem: Host-associated > Plants > Peat moss >...
GGAGATTGGCTTTAAATATGAATATTTAAATGTTATTGAAATTGACATCTTTCTCCATTTTTTAATTTCACATCATGTTATGTCAAAGAACTTTTAAAGTTCCTAAAGAATATAATTCATTTTTGTACTTAAAAAGACTTTTAAAATAATTGAAGTTTTTAGAATTTTGAAAAGTCCATAACATAATAAATTAAACTCATAGTCCATTAAGGTGCAATCACAATCAAACAAGCCAAAAACCATGTCGAACCATTGAAAATTTGTCATTTTTTAAAACATATCTATGTGATAACACTTTAATGTCCAAAGAAATTTGTGCTAATTTTGATTTATATGAGTGCTAAAGTGTTTTTTAAAAATCATTTAATATAATAAATTGAGTTTTGGTTTCAATAAAAGAATTTTGAACTTTAACATCCCAAAATCAATTTTATAAAACACTAGGCAAAGGATTTTTTTACTATAAAACGTTTGATGGGAAATTTTTTGAAATGATGATGACCTACCATCCTCATAATTTAGAAATTCAAAATATAATTTCAAAGTGTTCAAATTTCAAAATTCAATTGCTAGATAAAGGGGTCATAATGTGTATGACATATGAACAAAGTTGTGGTTTATGATATAAAAAACTAAAATTTAAAATAGTTATCATATTTCAAGATGATTTGAAATTATGATCATTTTTCAAAACAAAACGTAGAATCTAGCAGAATTTGCACACTTTTAGAAAATTCATATTTACTCAAAAAGAGTTAACACAAGTAATTTAATTTATTGAGGGAATTTTAAACATTTTTAAGAACATGTTACAAAAAAATCCTTTAAAAAATATTTTTTATAAAAAAACCAAAATGTTAAAAAAAGGCCCATTTGTGGTTGAGTCCTTTGTGACTATTGGTTCATTTGATTATGATTACACCCATTAATCCATTCAATTCATGTTTACTTTCCTAAACATTAATAATGCAATATCCCAAGCTATCAACTACATAGGATTAAAACATTATAAGATAAAATTCCATATTCCTCAATCTTACAACTGTGACAAAATTAATATTAATTTTATTACAAAATTCAAATTTTCATTTTCGATTAAATATCCTTGATTTTAATGTGTGTTTCCATTGTTGAAAGGTTAAAATTGTGTTAATTTTACATAATGAATCCCTTTTTGACATTCAAAAAATATATAATTATTTTATTTTAACAATCTAAAAAATACACTTGAAAATTGTTAATGTGACATCCATTTTAGGTAAATCTAAAATGTTTTCACCCATGTGGTAAATACATTCATTGAAAAGTTTTAATGAAATTTCTTTTTAAATGTTGCTTATACTTTTTAAAAGTTTGATGGGTCCAATAAAATGAAGGTGTGACATTCTTAGTGGTATCACCCAAAGATGTTTTTTTGTTTTCAAAATCTTTGGTTTAAACACCTTAGAACCTAGCCTATAACCTAGACCTAAACCTATCAATGCTAGTTTTGGCCCCCCAAAACAAGTTATTCCCTAACACATGTAATTTCCCAAGATTTTTCCAAAAATATTGTTGCACATTTCACATTTATTTGCCATTTATTAAAATAATACATAATCTCCCAAACAATGAATCAATTAAAAAAGACATTGTAATCAACTATAATAAAAAAAAGAACTCAATCAATGTTGTGTTGGCATTACAAATGGGACCAAACTCTTGCAAATTATCAAGGTGATTATCTAATCTTATAACTACCTTACCCTAAGGTTAGTTTCATCATTAAATTTAATCTTCAAAATAGTGAAATGAAATTTTGTGAAAATATGAAATTGACATGCTGAAAATCATCATAATTATCATAAGTTACACTTTGAATAATTTCACTACCTCATATGACAATATTATAATAGATGATGGAAAAGAAACATAATTTTATTTATTTTTACTTTTCATTTTTTGAAAAAAAATATCATTCGTTTTGTTAATGTGGAAACTAACCCTAGGCTACAATGGTTCCAAAATGAATGCCTATTGGCTATTAAGTCACAAGTTACACACAATAACCTTTGGCCTTCATTTCATTAAAGACCTATTGCTTAGCGCAAGGTACCAATGTTGGTTTTCATTAGCTTAATTATGATTCTATAATTTTATTGCTTCTTAGATGAAAAAAATCATTTAATTTTTTGTTATAGTGGGTCATGCCCCATAACAAGCAACCCTTCACCAATTACTTAGTCCATAATTGTTGTTTTCATAAAGACATTGGTTTTAATATATAATTTTTGTATAAAAAAACTCACAAAATAAATGAAAAAACTATCCAAAAATCTTTAGCTATATTCCAATTCATGATGCAAATTGGTATTTTTTAAGTTTTGGATAACACTAGAAATAATAGTATTTTTATTAGAATTTTAGAATCTAACAATTGGATGGTTATTGAAATTGCTTCTAGAATTCTCAAAAGTAGTTAAAGAATCACCTTTTAAAATGTTGAGATGCCATTGCATCATTACCAAATGTTATTACAACATGCATATGCTTACATAATTTATGGGTCAAAACACACATAGGAGCCAAAAAAACAAGATTGTCAAAATGGACGTGACATAACCATTTTGCATCACATGTCATGTCGGTGTCCAACTTAATGCATTGGTCACATCGGTCATGTTGGTCAAGACAAAAATAATTTTTACACTCAAGCTACTAGTTGCCCCTATGATTAATGATCGAAAATGGATTTCGATCGCCAACCTTATGAGGTGGAATTTTTTTATTTACCAATCATGCAATGACCAAAATTTGAACACCATCTTGTGGCAATGGAATGTTTTCAATCACCATCTTTTGGTCCTTAGCTTTTCAATCATTAGCTTTTTAATTGCCATCTTTTGGTCGCCATTTTTTTGATCACCATCTTTTCAGTTGCCAACTTTTCAATGTGTCACATTATGGCCATAACAACACATTTTGGGTTTTTTGATTTACCTTTATAATTACATACTAATCCAAAATGACATATGCAATTAGTGACTAGTGAATTGTTAAATCCATGTCATTTCACCCATTTAGTCACAAAGGACGTTCAGTTGCAAAGCCTAGTCATTTTAACAATTAGGATTTTAAAATGTTTTTATAATAATGAAATTCCATGTCATTTTAAACCTTGGTGTGATGTATAAAGTGCATACCATCTCAACTTAGTCGTTTTATTCAACTAAGTGTTACAAAAGATGCATTGATGGATTGATGACATGTGTCAAAAATGTGTAAACACATTATGAGTCATTATAAACGACCAAAAGTCAACTTAGCCTAACCTAATTAAGTTAAGCAACCTAGCTTAACTCACCTAGTCCAAAGTTAACCTAAGTTAAGTGGATTAGGTATCATAGGTTGCAAGAGTGAGGATTTGAACCTTTCACCTTCATTGTTGAAGTCCTCATCCATTGCAGTACCAATTTTTTTTTATTATATTTAATACAAAATTATAAAGCTCAAATTTTTTAACCTTGAATTATCTTTGGCTACCTTAAGTTGACCTAGCTCAACCTAACTACTACCTACCAACCTAACCTAGACCTCCTTAAAGTTGATTTAAGATGAACTTGTAAACCGACTTACTAATTTAACCTAGGTTAACCTAAGCATTTTTAGGCCAAAAATAAAACTTAGGATAAGTTGCATCTAATCACATCATAGTCACATTTAGTTGCACAAACTTGAGGTGGTTACAAACTTGATTAAATATCTTGTAATGGGGTTACTTAGGTTGAGTTGGCAAAAAACCTAAAGTTAGGAACCTAGGCAAGCCTACCTAGGTTAACCTGTTAGTAGTGTACCTTATTCTAGGTATATTTAAACATACTAGATATTGTAATAAATTTGTTATGTTTAATTAAGTAACTTACAAGGTAGCCTATATTACAAAATAGGTTTTTACTAAAATAACCTACATACATAGGTGAATTTAATAAGTATGTTAGCTTAAGCTAATATGTTAAGTAGTTAAAAAATCAAGGAGTTATGTGTGACCTTTTTCAAAACAACTATTAATATTGTAGTCATAATTACAAATTAACGATAGATTGTTTAGTACACATATACATGCATGTGAATTCATGACTTCAAAAACCCCATGGCACATAAAACATTATGGCATGCCATGACAAATATTGGAGCCATTAATTCAAAACACACAAAAACTTATGGTGTCAGCAAAAATCATGGATTGCCATGAAATTTGTGACGTTTTGTTGCCAAATGGCATGCCATGTCATCATCACATGGAAGACTAAGTCATTATTAATTGCAAAGGACAAAAATATTTTCAATTAGCTAATAAACAACATTAATTCATCAAATCAATGATATGAATCATGATGTGAAGTTGGTATCACAAGTCATGAAATGTCGCGACTAATAGTCAACCTCATTGCCATGTGACATGTCACGTTAACATCACATGACCACAAGTTGTTATTATTCACCAAAAGTTGCAAAAATCAATGGAATCTTGTTATTACCTAATTTTGAATGATTAAAAATACATTAAAAATATATTTTTGAAATTTTGATATTTGTGTAAAAACCATCAAATCATGATATTGACTATTGTCGTAAAACCATAATGTCATGTGGCACCACAAATGTCCTTTACCATTACACAATCATTAACATGAACTTGTAATTACAATTGTAGTAAAAGAACAATAGTTGTTTTATTCACCAGTTGTAAAACTTGAGATATGTTGTTGTGGGCTTTGCCATTTATATTAAAGAATATCTTAAAGCAAAAAAACAATTATGGAAATTCCAATATTTCACAATGTAAAAATCAGGGTTGTCAAAATCAACGTGATGCAACCATTTTGCATCCAACATCACGTCAACATCCATCTTGACGTGTCTGTCACGTCTATCAAAACGGACATAGGAAACTTTTCATTGACATTTGGGCAACCCCCATTATAAATGGCAACCAAAATAGATTTTGGTCACCAATTTTGTGGCTATTTTTTATTACCAACCTTGTGGCCATCGAAATTTTTTCAATTGCCCCTCTATGTTGTAATCAAAACTTTTCAGTCACCATGGAAGGAGGGGGTGTCATATGTTTTTGAAAAGCCTTTGCCAGGCATGTCAAATGTTTTTTAAAAGTCTTTGATGAAGGCTTTCCAAAAACATATGACACACTCCCCTTTTGTGGTGACTGAAAGGTTTCAGTCACCATAAAGAAGGGTTTGCCAATAAATGGGTAATACTTGTGTGATTTTCAAAATTTGCCAACAAATGGGTAGTACTTGTGTAACACTATAAATGATCATTATATCTTATGTTTACAAAAAACCCATCATCGTTATAAAGCATAGGTCCAGATACAAATTTCAAATGTGTAAAAAGGATGGATTCACAAATCTCAAATTTGATTACACATGACAACATGATTTGCTAACAAAATTGGATTTTATGAAATCTATAAGTTCAAAACATGTCATTTTTGAAAGATCATGCAAATTACATTATATTCCATACGTAACAACTTCAAACTATCTATGGTTGCCTTTGACAACATTAGTTAGGTGTAATCTAATTGTATGGAGGCCCCATCAATGTGTGCATGATGTGTTAAACATTTTTTTGTGCCTCTGGATTTGGGCCATACAAGGTGTCATGGATCATTTTCCTAAATGAAATCTTGGTTAAATTTTCCACAAAATATTGCATCACAACTTTCACCCCATATGGCATTTGTCAACTTGCCCTTTGAATACGCTTCAAACCTCAAAGTTGTGACATGTTGTTTGGCCATTCATTGAGGGGAATTTATAGTTCTTAATTTGCTATAAATAAAAAACAATTATGGGGCAACCCACCAATGCATTTTTTTTTGCATTGGTGGCATCTTGCTCCTTTGCACACACCTATGTACCTAACATATGGTTTGTCTAACGGAAAATGCAACATAATGTTGTCCTTAGACAAGTTGTGCAAAATTCCACAATGATATACTGCATTCATAATGTTTATGAATGCCCATGCCAATTTCACACGATTTTGCCTAAAGGCGACAAGTCATGTTTGCCCTTTCATATCCGGGCCCCCTTGTCACAATAAAATGTGATTAACCATAATGGGGGAATATTTTGTGTTGTACTCCAACATTTTTCGAAGGGTTTCCCCATTCCACCATAATGTGTATGCCTCCATGGTGTCTACATGGATGGTAAGGAATTTGATGACACATCAATGGTCATCCCAAAGCTTCCATTGATTATTGCTAACGCATTTTTTGCTTATCATTTGTCTTCAGTGTTTTCCCCACCAACTAAATCGTGCTTGGGATGCAATTGAATCTTTCAATTAGCACCTTTAGCACCACACCATAACTACCCTAATTGTTTCCACTTGACAATGGGGGCACATTTGTTGTGCTTGGAATCCATAACACACAACTTCCAATTTGGGCTAAAAGGTTTTGAACACCTTCCATCCATGGTGCTTGTCTTGCTTCTTCTTCAAAAAATTCTTCAAAAATTTGGCCCACCATGAAATTTTCTCCCACAAGTTCACCACCTCCATGGTCTAATGTGCCTTCTTTTTTTGTCAATAAAAGACATCAAACCATTGCAACAAATTTGTGACTATAAGCATTTAAAATTTTGCATTGAAACGACTCTTTAAACCCTTCAAAATTTTGAAGCTTGGTGTATTGTGTGGAACAGTTTCGTTTTGCCAAAAAAATATTTTCCATTACATGTTTATACATCTTCAAGCTAGTTCCTTGCTTGTTCACAAAAGCATCAAGGTATGCCATTGTGTGCTCCATGAAAAAAGTCATGACAATTTCTTGAAATCATTGTGTGGTAATCCTTTTAAGGTCATTGTCCTCAAGCATTTGATGTTTTCAGGATTACGTCAATGAAGTATTCTCCCCACTAGATATTTCTACAGCCTTCAATTGTGCATGGGTGAAAATGAGTCGCTCAAAAGTTTGGGGCGATAATTACCAAATGATGTGTGGGATCATAACTTATTTGGTGGGTTTTGGTTAGATTTTTTTTTCAATGGTTATCCACCCAATTGTTCGCTCAATGACATTATTAAAATTTTGGATGTCAAAAAACCCAAAAACTTTCTAGGAACTAATTGTTAATAATAATTAGACTCTCAAAAACTCAAGGTTTAAGGTGTTTTAAAATTTTCACAAAATGCAAAAAACGTTGCCCTTTGACAAGGACTTGATCACTTCAACTCACCCAAGGTTCCATGCAATGGTTCAAGGTTGTAAGTGGGCAACCAAAGACACAAAACCCAAATGAGAAAAGAGGTGATAAAAAATGAATTAAAAGTTACATTTTAAAACTCATATACACGTTAAAACCTTTTAAAAATTCAATCGCCATTAGACGGCCAAAAAAAGTTTGGTCGCCATATAATGATTCCAAGATGGCAACCAAAAATGGATTTGATCCACCAATAATGACCAAAATCATAGCTAGCCATTTGATGGCAACCCAATTTATTCATTATTGTTTGTGGTGAGCAATAGGTTTTCAATTGCCACACAACTATGGCGATCAAAAAGGTTTTGGTTACCAGACTTGTGTGGTGAATCCCATCATTCATGTGGGAACAACTTTACACGATTACAAATCATGACCTTTAAGGTCCAACTTGACCAAAGTGTTTATTTTGACTAAAAGTGATGTCCATCTTAACTAATGGGTTGGGGCATGAAAGACATGTGTTACTGTTTACTAGTACATTTGATTTAAATGACATTTTTGACTAGGTGTTAATTGGTCATCTAGTCAAAAGGGACCCCAAAAAAAAAGGTCAATCAAAATGACCATGTTTTAATCAAGTTGAACATATTGATTTGACATTAGTTAAGTGGGCCTAGGTCAAAGCTACCTACATACTTAAATATATATAATTAACTAACCTACTAGCATATTAATTAGGCCTAAATTACCTACCTAACATAATTTGTAGTCTATTAATAAAATTTAGGTAATTACTACTTACTTAACTTAATTTTAAGCTAGGTAGCCAAGTTAAGCCTAACAAGGTATGTAATTGCCTAAAAGCCCATATAGTTATAGGCTAGTTAAATAGGTCAAATATACCCACCCTATCAACCCATCTACCTTCCTACATACTTACCTACCCATTCACCCTACCTACATACCTACCCACATATACCTATTTACTTACCTTACCTACTTACCTACCCACTCCCTACCTTACTTATTCAAAACATACCTATTTACCTTACTTACATACCTATTTTAACAACTAGCCAACCACCCACCCACCTACTTAATTACTTTAACAACCTCAACCTTGCCTACCTACTTATACCAACTTAATTACCTTAATAACCTCCTTACCTCCCTATCTACCTACCTACATACCTACCCACACATACCTATTTACTTACCCTACCTACCTACCTGCCCACTCACCCTACCTTACTTACATACTTATTTTAACAACTAGCCAACCACCTACCTACCTACCTACATACCTACCCACTCACTATATTTTATTTAATTAAAACATACCTATTTACTTTACTTACATACCTACCTTAAACAATTAGCTAGCTAACCAACCTCCTACTATTTAGTCACCTTAACAATCTCCCTACACCCCCTACCCCCCTACATACCCTAACAATCTACGTACTTATACTTACCTCCCTAACTACACCCTACTAATGTACTAGGCAGCTAGAATATATTTAGATTTAGTAATTAGCTACTATATAACCTAGGTAATGAAGTAGGTCTATTAATTAGGTAGCATATATCACCTAGCTACTACATACTAATTAGTATTCATTTGTTTCATTTAAACAAGACATGAAGAACAAAATGCATTTCAAAGTTTGAATGTCGAATTTTTTTTTAAATGGATCATGTTAATAACAAAGTTTCACAAATTTTATCATAACATAAAGGTGTGGTGAGTTTGTTAAGGAGTTGGTAAGTACATGTGGCCGAAGAGGTCAAGGGTCCAACTACCATTCTTTACATCCTTAGGGGAATATGTGAAGATGTTGTACAACTGTAGGCTATGGAATGCATGACTACCCATCATGACCTAGGTGAGTAGCTATCATCTACCTATTAACCTATTTTATGACCCACCTACTTACATTTAATTAAAAATTTTGGGTACACATTTTAAAAATTAAAAACTTGACCCCAAAAATTTATTACCCAAATTTTTTGTTGAATGATTTGAAAAGTCACATAATCCACCACTCAACTAGTCAAAAAGACCACCAATCAAATTGGTCATGTAAAGAACAACTTGACCAAAATGACTAAGGTGATTTTTTTTATTGGTGTTCGATAGGCATACTTTTTGGTCAAAATTTTTAGTTGAAAAAATCATGATTTGTAGTAGTGCTAGGTCTTTCACTAAGGGGGTGTCAAAAAAAGGACCTCGACTTTCAACACAATTTGCAAAGTCTTTTAAAACTAGGGCATAGGTAGTCAGAGTACTAGCTATTTTTTGCAAAACTATATTTAAGGCTTCCTTAACATTTGCATCATTATGTGGGTGAACTTCACCGAATAAGAATGGATTAAAAAGGGCCCCTACATAAAGTAAATTGGTCATCAACATTTTCCACCTTTGGTAAAATTGATCTTCACATCTACAAGGTTTGATGGCAATTCAAAAAATGATTTCATAATGATAAGACATGTCATTATAATGTTTTCATGAAAAGCCATGCCCTCCCCATGTAAGGTTGTTTACCATCAAATGCCTAATGACATTAAAACTAATTCCACCACGTGCACAAAGTTAGCAGAAGTATCCCAAAATTCATCCCTCCTCACATTAACTTGAACAACTTTCACCGTGGTGAACGACTTCTGACAATGGCTACCACACAATGTATTGACAAAAGTTGTCCAATCAAGATCGATAATAGTTTGTTCAATGGTAGGTCTCAATTTGAACCACCTCTCAATGATTAAAAAATTGGTTGCAAAATGTGTTTCAATGGGGTTTAACATCATTAGGTTGGTCTCATAATGACAAACCTAATAATGGGGTTTGGCATCATTAGATTGCTAGTGGTTCATGGTGTTATTGTATGAAAAAAAAATAGTTTTCGCCTTTTTCACAATTCATTTCACCCATGTTGCTTTTCCCCAATCTTCCAATAACAAGTCCAAACAATACATTGCCATTTGGACAAGCAAACATTACATTCAACAATGGATGTTCTGCAATGTTGTCCCAACCATCAAAACAAATGGTCATTCCATATTTGTGAATCAAATTATGAGTCCTTTCAATTACCTCTTTGAACGCATCCACCTTGGATTACTTAACAAATATGTGCATAATCCATGGTATGATGGGGGTTTGTAGTTTTCGAGATTCAAAGGTTGTTTTCATAGCATCTATGAACATTGAGTGTCACACAACATTGAAGGGGATGTTTGCCTCATAAAAAAATAGTTGCCCACTTCTTGTCCAAATCCTATGTTTTAGCCGAATTCAATCCTTTGGGCAATGAAACCTATTGAAAGGTTCAAGTAATGTTAATTATGGATCTATTAAAACCTTATGTGCTATATATAGGGGGGTGAAAATTTGAGCCCCTTCCACTTGAGACATCAAAATATATTTTCCTTCCATTAAAAGATTTGACACAACAATGGTCACATCCTTTATTCGCCCATCCAAGGAATGGGCTAGTACTTACATGTTGTTTAGTGGTGGAAGGACAAGTTCACCACATCAGGCAAATAAAGCTTTCACATGTGGATGTGCCCTTGAATAGATTACAATTCCAACTTGCCCATTGCCATCATATCAATGACACAAATGGAAGAGGATTCTATCCTTGTAATATGAAATAACATTGACACAAAACTTGCATTCCACCTTCCCTGGCTTGGCCTCTAACATCAAATATCGTCACTAGTAGAATTCAACCAAAATGTAACCACTATGTTTGCGACTACATACAACTTATAGTCGTTTGCAATTAAGTTTAGGAGTATTTACAACTATAAGATCAAATTTCAACTATTTTGGTCACTTTTACAACTATGATGCAATTATTAGAAACTTCATCCTATCAATTGGATGATTTTTAGGTTTATTTTCATCCATTGTTATTGGAATTCTTTGTTTAATTATTTGAATTTGAAAACTACTATTTCAATTCCTTAAAACACAATTTGAATTTTGAATTTTGAAATTTAAATTCAAAAAGTTTTTTTGATCTAAATTTTGATATTTGAATTCTAAATTATTATTTTCCATTCTAACAATTAATATTTTTCAATTTTAAGTTTTTAAATCTAAGTTTGATTTGAAACTTGAAATTGCAATCCCGCATTAATATTTTGGATTCTCAAAATTAATATTTCAATTCAGAAAATTATTAATTGAGTCTAACAACAGGACATTTCAATTTGAATATAGTTATTTGAATCTGAAAATTGACATTTCAATTCTGAATTTTTTAATTTAAATTTAAAAGACTTGTTTGATCTAATAATTGATATTTGAATTCTGAATTGTATTTTTGGAGTCTAAAATTAATATTTCAATTTCAAAAACTATTGATTGGGGTTTAAGGTTTTTTCCTACTAGTGTTATCCATAATGAATCACTTTTATAAATAATTATAAATGATTACATTTACTAAATTTACTTTTTAAAACATAGATTTTTACGTTATATATTTTATATTCTTATAGTAAAAGAAATTAATTATTGTAATTAATGTTACATTACTATAAAATCATTGTAATTACTTCAGATAAGAATTAATTGCAGTATATGCATAATTATTTTTTAATTAAACATAATTATTCACAATCTGTAATTTATAATGTTAAATGTGAATTAAAATTTTGAAAAAATTATAATGTAGTTAAAATAATAATTGCAATGATTGTAATTTCAGGAATTATTATAAATTACTTTAATTCATTTATTTTTAAATTCTGTAATTACTTATCTATGATAAATGTTTTTAAAATAATAAACATAATTATATAGTAATTAAATTAACTATTTTAATTTTAATTGTGTAAGAATTTATTTTATAATGACAATTGTTAATTCATTATTTATAATTTGAAAAAAATTTAATAGTTAGTTTTGATTATAGTAATTAATTTTTTTACATTAATTATATTATCTATAATTCGACCAGATATTTAAAAATGTAATAAAATATTTATTTATCTATGAGTTGTGTATTAACAGCTTGTGAGTAATTAGATAGCTAGTTAGTTAAATATTAAGAAGTTATTATTTATTTTAATAGTTGATAATGAATACTTAATATTTGTAATGTATAATTTATATTTTAAATACATGTTAAATTTAATCATTATTAATTAAATGGTTATTTCATTATTTAATGAACCATGTACTTGAATTGTTTATAAATCTAAAAACTAAAAACTAAAAGCATGAGGATAGTTTTAAAGTTACAAATTAGTTTCTAAGGAAGTTGCAACTTCAAAATTTATCCCATATTGTTTGTTCTCCATTCATATTTCGAACATTATATATACAAGGGGTGTGGTCATTCAATTTCACACTAAAAAATTTGTGCACATGGGATAAACCTATCAAAAGGCTTAACCCAAAACAAAAAAGAAGTTATGTACAATTTTAAATTATCTACCTCCCCAACCTACTTATCTACCTAATTAAATAGGTATCTAGTATGACCTACCCACCTACATCAACCTATGTACCTACCTACCTACTTAAATACCTATTTATTTGAGTAGGTATTTAACCTAAGAAGGTAGGTAGGTATGTAACTTAAGTTTGTAGACACCTATTTATGTACCTACCTAGGTACCTAACAACTTAATATTAAAATTTGTATTAAATTCATCTTAAAATGCCACATGGTATATTTACATTGGGCCATGTGTCATAATATAAGGTGATCCAAACATTTGAATTGAATGTCTTAAATAATTTCAAACTTATTATTATTATTACATTTTAAATAATTTAATGTTAGAACACATGGCAGCATATCATTTGCCCTCAATTGTGACTAGAATAGTTACATCTTAATTGCATGTGACAATACGTATATACTGGAATCAAAAAATGAACTTATATTTGTTGATTTTTTCTTTCATCAAATACATTTGTCATTTGCGACTAATGTTGCATGTGATTTGTCCAAGGTTATTAATGAAATTTTAATCATAAATGTTGTTTGCGAATAAATTTTAATCACAGAGACTAATCGAAAATACCTATTTTTCTTCCATTGCATGGACTCCACATGTTCCACCTTCATTCCATTAATGAAACACAAGAACAATGGTTTTGATTAATATAAATAAAATATTCAACAATAAAATTGAACTCCACCTTTAAGGCTACAATTGAAATTTAACACCAATTGCAAATGCAATATGATGATTTGAAATACAAACACCCATAAAGATTTCACCCCTCCCTCCCAAGGTATCTGGCAGTGGTTGGTGTTAACACCACAAGGCCCACACAACTCAAAGGATAAAGTAAGTTTAGATTACAAGGTTTATTTTATAATTATTAAATAACGTTGCCAAATCAATGGTGGAGATCAATCCATTGTCAGTTGAATGATTGACATTTAATGACATATGTCACCTATGAGCTTGCCTCATGTAGCTTGAGAATATTTTTGACCTATTTTGACCATAGGTTGACCTAAATTGACCCTATATTAACATGACACAAGGATGCATCTTCATCTAAATCCATTTGTTGCATCATGATGGACACATGGACATGATGACAACCTTACAAAAAAGGTGTCATGATTCATTGAAAATTACAAACCATAGTAGGTATGTTTTCAATTTTGACCTTTAAAAAAAATAGGATAATCATTCCAAGTTTTGTTAAATGACTAATATGAATGTTGAAGAATCCAAATTCAACATTCATTTAATTTAATTTCAGGTTTTGATTTTAATATAGGACAAGTTTGAACTTCAACAATAGTTGCATTATAAGGAATCAATTTTGCAAAGGAGCATGCCAAAGGATTCACTTATTAAAGAAATTTTGATGGTAAAAGAATTAAAATGATAATAACCTATTGCCCAGACTCAAAAATCACTCACAATTTAAAAGTTGTGAATTTTTTAATTTAATTTTTTTTTAATAATGTTTTCAATTTTCAAATTTTTAAAAGATTTTTACCACATGTAAATAAGGTGTAATGTACATGACATAGAAAACAAAGTTGTATATTATAATACAAAAAACTAAAGCTTAAAGTAGTTAATATGTATTAGAATGATTTGAAATTACAATCATTTTTCAAGACAAAATGTAAGATTTGTTAAAATTTTCACAATTTTCAAAAATTCATAGTTACTCAATAAATATTAACACAAAACATGTGATTTATTGAAGTGACTATAACTATTTTTAATAACAAGTTGTAAAAGATTTTATTCAAAAAATCTTTTCTATGAAAAAGTGAAAGGATTACAAAATGACCCATAGTCCTTCTATAAAGTAATCCCATTGGTTCTTATTAGCATGTTTTGACCCCATGCATAATAAATTGAAACAATTTTGATATATGGATTGGGCAAAGTTATAAGGAAAATACAAAATGGAACCAACATTGAGTTACTAGGTTGATATTCCCTTCAAAATGGTTATGAGTAAAATTACATGGAAAGTGAAAGTTGAAAAAGATAACCATATGATAAGTGTATCATTAAGTTTATGATCACTTATGAGGTAAAAAACTTAATTCAAAACACATGATCTTTGAAATTACCAATAGATGTATGGATAATCTAGCAAATCCCATATAGTCTTGAGTGAAATGTAAGGACATTAATTTAGCAAATGCCATAATACATTCTTATCCATGTATCATGACTAAATGCTACGTTTTTGTTGAAGGTGTATGCACTATGCCATACATTTCAAAGAACAGTTCATTGGTTTTCTTTTTGCAAATCTAACACTTCAATATTCTCTCTTATCACATTCAAAAAAAATTGAGTTTAAGGTTTCAAAAAATTTACCTTTTTTTGGCATTCTTCATGAATTCTAGCTCCATTTCACTATATGAAGACCAATCAACACACACACAGTCCAAATTTCTCCAATTCTTTTTATTTTCAACTTTGTCATCTCCAAAACCTAGTTCTTATTTCATTTTTGTTTCCTTTAGCTTCTCTATTGGACAAATTCAAACTAAAAGGAGCCAAAGAACATGTAATCATTACTTAAATTACATAATTAAAACCATGCATTAGTTTCAAGACTCATGAATGTTTGATCAATTCATAGAAAATGTTTATATTAAATCAATGTAATGTTTGAATAAATTTGAGTATAAAATACCCTAATATACTTTTAAAATATTGTAACCAATGCTCAAATACACAAAAATTTAACATAACTTTAACATTATTCAAGCACAATTTAAACATTGTTTGACCAATTCTAGGCTACCACATCCACATGTTAGGATTCAAAATGATTCCCAAAAGGTCTGAAAGGGGTGCGCCATTGGCTCTTGTTAGTTTGAATTACCTTATTGCATGTTTCTTTTGTGTGTTTTTTTTCAAAATTGGTAGGGGCATGACATGAACTTCATCAAATTCCTTTGTCTTCAAATTTTGTGTTTTGTGTTGTTGTTATCTTTTAATTCTCAACATTTCTCATAAAATATATACTGACATTCTTTTGAGGAACTTCAAATATGTAGTGGTCAAATAAAAGCAACATTCACAATATGCTCCTTTGGACAACACCTCCTTGGTGATATGCCCTAAACTAGTAATGGGCGACCCATTTGACAAAAAAATATAATCATCCATGTTGTTTCCATCATTAAGAACTTGTGAAATACTTTGTGACGAACATTCCATGTTGCCAACTTGTTTTGATTCAAAAGTACAACTATGAAAAGTTGAAGAAAAGAACTATGGAAAACAAGGTTGAGGGAAAAACAAATTACATCCTTTTTTTTCCATTTCTTTCCTTTCACATGTTAAGAAATCATTACCATCCAACAATTACAATTGAATAATAGTAACAAGAAAATAATGATGCAACTATTGGGTCAAGCCAAAGAAGTTGGGTCTTCATATTGTGAAGGTTCTTAAATTTTCATCAATTGGCCTAAGAATTTGTTGCCAAACTAACATGTACACAACCAATTCATTTTCAAATTCTAAAGGTTGGGCCTAAGTGTAAAGCTAATGGGCTTGATTTTTAGCTACCCATTCATGTTTAAAGTCAAATCCTAATGTAAAGTGGGCTTAAGATTAATTAAAACGTATTTAAAAACCCCAACCTTTATGGATGTTTGCAAATTGGGAACCATAATTAGTTGTTTTCAAACAAAACCACAAAATAATACTAAACAAATCCAACTTGCAATAGATGGTCAAATATACATGTGTGATGAGGGCATGTATGTGGACCATTATACATTTTATTAATGTATAGTGTTTTATGATTACATTGAACTTATATATATATTAGTTCATTAGGTTTTGTGTCTTTTAGAAACTACAACAATGTAAGGACCAAATTTCATGAATGAATGCCTAGTTTAAATTCCTTGACATAGAAAAATGATACCATTTTTCTTTTAAAAGGAATTTGGCTGTGATTTTGTTTGGGAGGTGAGGAAAGACAAGATTCTTCAAATGAACAATGTCCTTACAGATAAAGTGGCCTCTATGTTGATGAATTTTTTTAAATGTAGGCAAAACACTATCCATATATACCAAAACATTATATGGGTTTTTCATGATAGGGCTCTCTATCAAGGGATTAATGATTATAATCTCCTTATAAGTTATCTTTTGGGTATAATATTCAAATGAAGGGCCTTATGTACCCTTAATAGTAAAATGTTCAAACTAATAAAAATTTGTAAAATTTTCAAGGAGGTCACTTCCATTTTATTCCAAATGGTGTGGGAAAAAAAAGGGTACTTATTACAAAATTAAATTTTATAATGTATATAAATATAAATAAGGTGCCTATGATTCGTTATGAGAATATACTTAATATATATTTAATATGTACTAAATAAATATAGTATCTTTGGTGCTTTTTAAAATACATAAGCAATGACCTCCCTTAGGTAAGATAAAATAATCAAGGGGTTTTACAAATGTAACACTAGGAAAAATCTTATCTTATCCAATCCAACTTCATGTTTGTGACTAGTGTCCAAATCAACTCATTTTGCAACTACACCATATATAGTAACCTCATGTCTCACCATAGTTGTAAATGTTCATAGTTTCATACATTGTGATTACATGATGAATCCAAATTTTAATCATACATGTAATTACAATTGTGTGATTACCACAAGTGTAAATGAAAACATCGATGACAAATGAACATATGTCATCCATTATTGGTGATATCTAGTGATAGTTGACAACCAAACTACTTTTGCAACTATACATAGATGATTAAATGACACATGGCAAATTCATTTAATTGGCTAGTAAGTAGGTTTTTACAAAATATTATTATATACTAGGTAAATTAAGTAGAATTAAATAAACTAGGCTAGGTAGGTCTAATGGGCTAAGCTAATACAATGTTAGGTTAATTAGGCCTTAAGCTGGTTAGGCCTTGCAACCTACTTAACCTAGTTGATAGTCCTATTAGGTTAGGAGCTTAACGTAGACATATATTATGTACCTACTTATATTTTACCTAAGTAGGTAAGTTAATAGGTCAATAAGTAGGCCATTTACTTACATAGGTATGTATGTATGCTATGAGTTGTTTCAAGATAATTGGTGGACCAATTCTAACAAATAAATAGTCCATATAAAATCTATTCATTGGTGCTAAAATGATAATCTACTATGATATCATTGCTTAACTGGGGGATTACAAGGTGGTTAATGAGCTATTAAAGATTATGTGAATAAAAGCTTAATTGAACAAATCTTTAAAATACATGTTAAAAAAAAAGTTGAAATCTATCAAAAAATGATTATGATATGAACTTTTGAAAATAAGGCCATTTCAAGACATTCAAATTAAAGTCCATAACTTTATATTTGGTGTATATATGTTGCAATTTTAAATATAGATGTTTTTTCATTCAATTTGAGAATCTTAACCCAATGGAAAATTTGGCATATAATGATTATTTTATGTCATTTTAATGCACAACAATTTTTTAAAAACTACGTTGTGACAAAAAAATGATTCACCTCATCTTCCAGTGACCTCTATTTACATAGGTACATAAACATAAGTAAGCAAACCATCTATCTACGTATGTAGGTAGGTGAATAAGCAAGCTCCATGTTAATCTACTTAACCTATGTAGGCCATCAAGCTACCTACCTACTTATAACCTATGTGGTAAATACTAACTCTAATTCTATACAATTCATATCAAAATAAGTATCAAAATAAGTATCCAAATGATGTTTTAATTGCAAGTTTTCATGTTTATTAACACTCCATTACTAACAATCTTGACAAGTCCTTTACTTGTAAATATTGACAAGAATTAGTTATTGAATTATTTAGTTTGTGTTCGTTATTTTGAACATAACCTCTACTTATTTTACCATACAAAATTAGTGTTCCTAGAACACCCAAATTTGCAAAGAAAAGTGATACACAACAAAAACATGAAAGAGAGGAAATGCTTCCCCATTTCCTTCCAAAACCCCATTTGAAAAGAAAGGACAAGATTTTTTTTAAAAATCACATCATGTCTGAATCTAAACTAAAACTAAAACTTTGTCTTTCTTATCTAGGTTAATTTGTTTACCTATTCTTAACATTACCTCCCTTGTACTTTGGATTGCATCTTCGAAATCCTTACATGTGAATGAAAAGTAATATTACACAAGTTTGAACATCTACTCCTATTGAGGAACCTATGCAACATCTTGTGACACATTGATCTCAACTTCCTATTTTTCATTAATTGCCATTCCTAATACCGGTTGTGAATCAAGAATGTGTAATTCCCCTTCTAATTAATGAAACAATGATTGGTGATGGTTGAAGTGGAAACAATACCATGGCTTTGGCACATGTTCTACTCCATCTCTTTAATACTTTGGTCTTGTTCTTGCAATGGGTGTAGTCACAATTAAACAAGCCAAAAAACATGTCAGGTGATCACCAAAACTTTGTAAAAATTGTAATTTTGTTAGATGTATTTTTGTGGTGCCACTATAATGCCATGTTAATCATGGAATATAGTGTTAAATGATTGATATGAATGTTGAAGAATTCAAAATAAGAATTCAAAATAAATTATTTTGGATTTTGGTTTTAATAAAGGACCTTTGAACTTGAACAATAGTTGCATCAAAAGTAGTCAATTTTGTAAATTACTAAGTTAAAAAACTCTTTTTATAAAGGAATTTTGATGAGAAAAAAATTGAGATGATGTTAATTGATTATCCACAATCAAAAAACACTCACAATTAAAAAGTTGTGAAATTTGAAATTTTCTTAAATTTAAAATCTATTGAACAATTTTTTTTAATTTCAAGAGTCCTTTTACCACTTGTGAATGGGGTGTAATGTAAATGATATTTAAAACAAAGTTGTAGTTTATGAAACAATAAAATAAAACATTAAATAGTTAAGATATTTTAATATAATTTGTCAAAATGAAATGCAAAATTTAGTATAATTTATACATTTTTCAAAAATTCTTAGCTATTCATGAAAAGTTAATACAAAAATGTGATGTATTGAAAACATTATATGGATTTTTAATAACATATTGCAAAAGATTTCATCCCAAAAATCCTTTCTATGAAAAAGTGAAAATGACCACAAAAAGGATTGTAGTACTTGAATCCTTCATCATCATTGGCTCACTTAATTGTGATTGCACCCCAATGTCTACAATGGTGTAATAAATTATGTTGATCGAAAAGGTAGCTTCTAACCTTCCAACTTTTCATGTTGTTCAACTGGTTCTATGTGATGAAAAACACCACCACCTTTGAGGTTAGGTAACATGTACACCCAAAAGATACTAATGTCTCCTATTGTGCCTATTCAACCTAAGGCAAATTTGGCTTACTGTCATTATGACCTGCTTAAGAATAAGGACCACCTAGTGGTGACTTTAAGCTCAAGATTAATGGAATGAATTGGAAGCAAGAAAGGGAATATTATAGGCCTACAATTGATGTTGGTAAAGTTGTGCATCAACTTGTATTTATCATAACACTTGCTACAAATCCTCCTTAAAAATTTAAAGAAATTTAAACCTACTATTTTTTTTCCACCACTTGTTAATTAAACAATTTCAACCATGACATCTCCGACAACACAACAAGAACGTTTTGGAGGTGCAATCACACAAATATGAATTGACCTTTTGAAATTAAATTCCATTTGAATGAAAATATTATTTGGCATTACATGCAACTTGACTTCAATTCAATTCAAATACATTGAATTTAATTCTAATCAACTAAATTGAATTCATCAATTGGATTAAAATTCAATTGAAGATAATTGAATTACAAATTGGTGGATATCAAAATATTGATTCATGAATATGGTGTTGGAAAATAATTTTTTTGTAAAGAAAAATATTTGAAAAAAAAACCATATGCATTCTTCTTTATTTGGAAATGGGTTGAAGATAACTTTGTTTGGAATTGTCCAAATGACAATGATGACTATGATTTATAACTTATGAAACTTAAAATTGTTTTACCTAAACCAATTTTTATGACTCATCATCATTGGAATGTATAATTTGGTACCAAGGTTTCAAATCCATTAAGTACACTATGGCATAATGAAAAATAAGATCTCAAGGGTCCACATTAAAGAACATTAAAATTTTATTGTACAAGTTGGTATTTTGGGGGGACATTATGTGAAAGAATTTTTTTTCCCAACATTTTGTTACCTATTTTTTCTAATATGCACAATTTAACCACCCAAAATTTAATTTAATTTTTTAAATAAAATATTGATACCCTATATTTACTTATAATTTTCATTTTAATAGTTTTGAAAAATGATTAAGATACAAGTTATAACTAAACATGTTAAGATCATTGATAAAATTACTATTTTTTTATGCATACCATATGTACTTAACATATTTCCAATAACACAATACCCATATAAAATTTAAGTGTGTTTAAATTCATTTAAGTGTCCATGGTGCATGAAAGGATCTTTCATTTTGCATTCCTTCATGTTCAAGATTACTAGCCCATTTACTAGTACTAATTCATTTACTAACTTACTAAATTTGAACTTACAAATAATTAATATTTAAATCTTAAGATGTGTGTCATATATATATGAAATATCAAAATTAATACATACCCTATATTAAATATATCTTAATTTTCAAAATAAATATAATCCCATTATAAAAATAATTAAATTATAATTTTCACCTAACAACCAATATATGTGACCCCTATATTTATACTCACTTATATTTCCTTTGGGCCCCAAACATGAAATATGTTGCACATGATATATTTTCAACTTAAATTTGCAAAAGTAAAATAGAAAGTTACATGAATTGAAATGAAAATTTATGATTCACATGTGCATAATTAAAATTGACATGGGGGTAAAATCAAGATCAAAGGAACCACCCAAGTGAGTGAACACTCCTTAAAACTACATTTTTGTATGTTTGAAAGATCACAAGAGGAGCGTAATAGTTTGAATTTCATAATTTTTTTGGAATATTTTTCATTAAATTGAAAAGTTTACATGCTCAAAACTTGATACAATTTTTTGAAAAATAACATGTTCAAAGCACTCAAACCTCAAAAGTGGGCAAACCTTGTTTTTTTCAAATGTCTTTAATTTCTTCTACCAAATGTGCACCATTCCTTTTGAAAGTTGGAGAGGATTTTAACATTGATGATTAGAAGGGCAAAAGAACTTGAACTAATGAAAATTGTTTTCATAACCCATTTAAACACATTTGGCTCAAAAATGTTTTTCACCTTGGAAATTATGGATTTTCAAAATGTGGTTTTAATAGAAAGTTGTTCATATTTATGTGATAGAAGGCATGAATGCATAATATATATGATATAAAACCAATTTTTAATCAAAATATATTAAATATAAAATGCAGTGTTAAATGGGGTATGCAAAATACTAAATACTAAATTATTAACCAACGCAACAATGATACATGTCATGTGCAATCCTTAGAAAAAGACTTTTATCTTGGCACCTCTTGTTCCTTTGACCGTGATTTCACCCATGGATTTGCGTAAACCTTGTCATCCTATCATGAAAAATAATTATGATTCAATAAATGAACTATTATTTTTATAATGTACATAAATTGAAGGTTTTTTAAATTAATATTACAAGTTTAGTTGTCATCCATTTGTTTGAAACTTCAATATGCCAAAAATGTCATTTCATGACTAGTCATGTACAACTACAAGTAAATAAATGACTAAAAATGGCATAAATGACGAATTCAAATAAAACACAAATGACATAAACAACTACTATAATCAATAAGGACCAATTGATCATAGAATGTCATTTTTAGTGTAATGCTTTGAAATAAGATGTTTGTCATGGTATTTTTAAAAGGTTAAATCCACTCTTTTCCACAAAAATAATCATACAAGTATAATCATGGGCATGTGTACAAAACAAAGTTGCTAGGAAGGACATCTTTAAGCTAGGGATGCCTTGGGATGTCCTTAGCAACCTTCTTGGTGTCCATAAAAGTTTTTTTTTTTTTCCTATTTAACCAAAATTTACTTATTTGGTTTGGACTTACCTTTTCACATCATCCCCCAATGTCTGTTCAATGCTGCTCAATGTTTTTTTTGTGTTATTCAATGTCCCTTGTTTAGCATCTTCCTATTACCCTTGACATTTTCCCAACACCCTTACCATCCTTTAATGTTTTCATGGTGTCTTGAATTTTTTTATGTCGCCTAATGTCATTCTAATGTTTATCAAGAACTATTGTTGTTCCTTGATGTCCACCTTGGCACTAGAAAGATTTTTTTAATGTCCCCTAACATTTTTTCAACATTGTCAAGCACCCCATGGCATCTCCTCAACACTACCCAAAGTCTTATATCATTTCCTCAACATTGTTTGACATCTCTATCATCCCCTTGTCATTTGATTTTTTTTTTATGTACAATTTTTTCCCAACACTACCTAAGTTTAAGCATTTCCCAATCATTGCCCCATGTCATCATCTATTGTTGTTATAAAGGTCATAGTCCCAACAATCCTAAATACACATTATGTGAAGATTGTCAAGTATAAAAACACATAAAAAACAAGAAAATAAATGTATTGGAATATGCCTACCATTAGCAAAACTACCCTTCAAAAACATGAAAAAAAACCCTTGAAAAAAAATGTTTAATAAAACAATTGATGTGGCAAAAAGATAATTATCATCCTACTCTTTGAACTCTATTGCAAGGTGTACTAAAAGGTGCAAACTAATTTGATTGTTATGAACTTTTGTCCATCATTGTTGTTACTCTCCTTTGTTGCAACTACCTTCCATTACTACAACTATCATTAAGTGACCATTTGTTAAAAAATAAAAAAATAGATAACTACAATATGA